>Ga0209810_1000256_pt1 | contig 144523 bp, 162 predicted proteins | sample Coa_R1_7_FD_187159 | JGI IMG/M metagenome (GOLD analysis project Ga0209810, IMG submission 187159) | Surface soil microbial communities from Centralia Pennsylvania, which are recovering from an underground coalmine fire - Coalmine... | ecosystem: Environmental > Terrestrial > Soil >...
CTCGTCCAACTCCCACGGCGGCCGCCTCGGCCCGCTCGGCGGCCGCCGCTTACCTGATTTCGGTGAGCCTCTCATACCCACCGATTCGCGCTCAGGCGGCGGGTCCCTCCATTACGAGTTCAGTTCCTGACACCACTGGTGTCAGACACCGCGCTCAGAAGGAGCGGCGGAAGGGCCGGTACCGGCCGCGGACGCGGTCGGCGACCGCCGGCGCGGCGTACCAGGAGCCGACGACGAAGCGCATGATCGGGCCGAAGCTGCGCGCGGCGGGCGCGCCGACGAAGTGGAGGCCCGCCACCGACGACTCGAGGCCGCGCCCGAGCACCGGGTGTCCGGCCTCGAGCCGCAGGCGCGACAGGATCGCGTCCCCGAGGAACGGATAGCGGCGCACGTCGACCTCGAAGCCGGTTCCGAGGACGACGTGGTCGACGGTGCGGGTGCCGCCGCCGGACAGCCGCAGCTCGACGCGTTCGCCGTCCGCACGCACGCTCTCGATCGTCCGCCCGAGCGTCAGCGGCACCTCGGCGAGACGCTCGGGAAGCCAACCCGCGCCCGCCGGCGGGCTGCAGCGGCGCGCGAACGACGTTCGGTAGCCGCTGGGGATCATCCGGTAGACATCGGGGATCGCAGCCGTCCAGCCGGTCGCACGGCCGCCGACGTCGGTCGGCGGGAGCATGCGCTCCCGCAGCGTCGGGCGGCGCACGTCGCGCACGTCGCCCAGCCAGACGACTCCCGGCGAGCGAGCGATCACCTCCGTGACCGCGCCGGCCTCGTGCAGGAGCGCCGCCGTCTCGAGCGCGCTCTGGCCGGAGCCGACGACCACGACCGGCCGGCCGCGGAACCGCTCGAAGCTCGTGTGGTCGGACGTGTGCGAGCACAGCTCGTGCGGCAGCTCGTCGAACGGGGCCGGGCGCCGCGCGAGCGGCGCGAGCCCTGCTGCGACGACGACGCGGGCAGCCTCGACCGAGGCTCCGTCGCCGAGGGTGACGCCGAAGCCGCGGCCGTCGAGCGGCTCGACGCGCGTGACGTAGCGGCCGTCCACCTCCGGCACCGCCTGCTCCTGGAACCAGGCGCCGTACGACAGGAACTCGCGGATCGTGATCGGGTTGGAGAGCGGCCGCCCGGACGCGGCCGCCCAGTCCTCGATCCGAAGCGTGCGAGACGGATGCGCGATGCTCGACGCGCGCGCCCGCGAGCGCAGGAGCATGTCGTGCGGCATCCGCTCGTGCCAGAACCCGAGCGTCCGGCCGAAGATCGCGTGCGGCACGGCGTGCGCGCGGAGGTACGCCGCGACCCCGAGGCCCATCGGGCCCGCGCCGAGGACGACGACGCGTCCATCTCTCCCCCCGTTCCCGTTTGTCATCTGCGGCGGACGCGACGCAGTATGCCGCTCACCCACCTCACGACGAAGGGCATCGGATCGTGCAGGTCCGCGTAGGCGTGGACGACGTGGCGACGCGGCCGTAGCACCTCGAGCGCTGCGCCGCCGCGCCGCCGCGAGAGGTCGAGCAGGAGGTTCCTGGCGTCGAAGTCCTCGCAGCGGTAGGCGAATCCGGGCACGGCTGCGGTGAAGTTCCCACTCGCGCGCCCGAGCAACATCTCGCACCAGATCGTGGCGAGCGGCACACCGGCGGCCTCGGCGAGGGCCAGCGACCCGTACACGCGCGGGTTGAGGTCGATGACGGCGTACGCCCCGTCCGGGCGCCTGATCAGCTCGACCTCGAAGATCCCGCTCCAGCCGAGGCCCGCCACGAGCCGCTCGACGGGGCGCACGAGGTCCTCGTCCGGGTCGACGGTCTCGGCGAAGGCGGCCGCGCCGGCGTCCGCCGGCCACGTGCGGCGGTAGCGGGCGACGACGGCCGCGCGCAGGGCGCCGCCGGCGAGCACTCCGGCGACGGAGTGGATCGTGCCCGTGAGCGCCTCCTGGCAGAGAAGCGGCGGCCCCAGCTCCTCCACGGCCGAGTCGAGCGCCGCGGGATCGGCCACATGCCGCGAACGGCGCTCGACCTGCACGCCGCCGTCGGCGGCGACGGACCGCGGCGGCTTGAGCACGAGCGGGAACCCGAGCTGCGCCGCCGCCGCCTTGACCTCGGCCGCGGTCGCGCACGCGACCGTCCGAGGCGGCGCGAGCCCGAGCGAGGCCGCAGCCTCGCCGACTGCGAGCTTGTCCGTGACGCGCAGCACGACGTCGTGCGGCGGGAGGCCGGTGCGGAGGTGCGGGTCGAGCCGGTCGCGTCCGGCGGACACGGCGAGCAGCGTGGCGTCGCTCGCGACCACGAGCGCGTCGGCGCATCCGGCCGATGCGGCGAGAGCGTCGACGAAGGCGCTCGGCTCTCGACGTGGATCGGGCAGGAGCAGGCGGCGGGCGAGCAGCCACGACCAGCGGCCGGGCGCGGCGCGTGTGGAAGACGCTCCCACGACGCGGTAGCCGGCACGCGCGAGCGAGCGGCAGGCCGCGAGCGCGCCGCGGCTCTCGAGATCGGTGACGACGACGGTGCCGCCGGCGGACATCGCGCCGGGATTTCAGCAGAGCATCGAGGGCGGCCGCCCTCCCGTGCGTGCGGCTATAGGCCGCCGCCCGAAGGCTGGCCGCCGCAGGAGCGGGTCGCGACGTTGTACAGAGCGTCCGGCGCCTTCTGCGTCCCGCCGCTCGCGAGAAGCCCGGGGACGGCGTTCGCGCTCACGTTGATCATCACCATCGGGTTCGTGGCCGAGGCCGTTCCGTGGCACACGGGGACGTTCCCGCCGGGGTCTGCCTGCGCGCCGGAGCCGACGGCGAGGGTCGCTGCGGCGGCGACGGTGGACGCGACGAACGAACGACGGGCGAGTTTCACGTTGAGCTCCTTTGGACGAAAGGGGGTGAGCGGTCGCACCGTCGCGAGCGCGTGCGCCGCCGTCGAGTCCCGTTCGAGGGATCGTCTTTCACGGTCCCGCCGATCGGGTGGGAAGACGCCGACGCCGCGCCGTGCGAGCTAGCCGATCGTCTGTTGCAGCGCCCGTCGACGGCGACCTGGTGGGCGCTCGAATGTCGAGCGCCCACAGTCGCCGAGCGCTAGCCGCGCTTGATCCCTGCCCCCTCGCCGTTGAAGCCGACGCATCCTCCGGCGCTCGGCGCTCCCGTGATCGGAGCACCCGGCGTCACGCTCGAACAGGACACGTTGGCGTCGCAGAAGTCGAACGTGTTGCCCGGCAGGCACTGCGCGCTCGCAGTGCTTCCGTTCTCGCTTCCGCGGACGTTCGCCACGATGTCGCCGGTCGAGAACCCGGTGTACGACAGCTCCTGCGACTGGTCACCGGGGCTCGTGAACGCGCCGCCCGTGAGTTGGGTCTGGTCGGCATCGATCCACCCGTGCCACGTGTCGCTCGTGCTTCCGGTCTGCATCGACGCGGGACCCTTGTCGACGTGCGGGTCCTGCGACTGGGTCAGCGTGCCGGTGTTGTCGGCCCGCTGCACCTGGCGCGCCCGCTGGCCGGTGATGATCGTCTCGAGCTGAGGCACGGCCGGAGTGGGCACGAGGCTGAGCTGGACGATGTCGTGACCGAGCCCGCCCTGGTCGAACGCTCCGTCCTGGATCTGTTGCCCGCTCGAGGTGTTGAGCGCGCGCTGGAACTGCCGGTACAGCTCGAAGACGCCGCTCAGGTTCTTGCCCCCGGACGTGTTTTGGTGGACCACGGAGCACATGTTCAGCGAGCTGGACGCGCTGTCGCTGCACCCCCCGCCGCTGCTGTTCTGCTCCTGGTCGATCGACTGGGCGTTGTTCGCCCACTCCCACTGGCGCAATGACTGGTAGTCGCCGTTGACGTTGTCGCCGGTCATCCCGGTCGGGCTCGCGCACGGGTTCACGACCGGCCCCTGGCAGACGGAGATCGTCTGCTGGCTCTGCTGGATCTCGGTGACCGCCGGGCCGAACGGCGTCGACGCAATCGCCGGGTTCACATTCTCCTGCGCGATCTCCGTGGGCTCGAGGCTCTGGATCAGCGACGTGAAATCGAGTGGCACGCCCGAGGCCTGCTGACGCGCCTGGGCCTGCGCCTCGAGCGCCGCTTCGTTGTCGGGGTTGTTCGCGCCTCGCCCGAGGAACTGCTTCACGATCTGCGCCGACCAGTTGACGTTCGGGCCGGTCGCGTTCCCCTGCTGGGTGCTCACCGTCTGGGCACCCGACTGGCTCTCCGTCCCGGACTGGCCCGCGTTCCGCTGCGTGACCAACTGCAACGAAACGGCGACATTCGCCTGGCTGCTGTTCGTCTGCGTGAACGTGCAGGCCTGCGTTACTGCCGGATTCGTGCTCACCTCGATGCAGACGCCCTTCGACGCCGTGATCGTGCAGGACTGCGCCGACGCCGTGTTCGACGACGACGAAGCCGGGCTGCACACGAATGTCGGCGCGTTCGACCGCAGCGCGTGCGCAATCAGCGCGCGCGTGTGCGCGTCGAGCGCACTGCTCGCCTGCCGGAACGCGGACGCTCGCGTTTCGACCTGTGCCGCAGGCGCACCGGCAGCGCCCGCCCCGCGAGCGGCTCCGGCGGCGACAGCGACCACCGCGAACGCGACCAGCGCTGCGAGCCCGGCGTTCCTCCTTCTCACCATCTCCCCTCCCTCCTGTTGGCTCCTCGACCACCGTTCCCCCGCGAGGCGTCGCCAACCTCGACCGCAACCATTTCATACGCCGCGCAAGGCGAGTCGCTCCGTTGCGCGCGTCGCGGGGGCGACGAGGATCAGGCGGCTACAGCCGACCAGCACGGTCTGGCACGCGCCGCGACATGGGCCGTGAAGGATTCGAACCTTCGACCTTGGGATTAAGAGTCCCCTGCTCTACCAGCTGAGCTAACGGCCCCGGAAAAGGCGGCGCGTATCGTAGCGCCCCATGCGCGTGCTCTCGGTCGTCGGGAACCGGCCGCAGTTCATCAAGTCGGCGCCGGTGACGCTCGCGCTGCGCGCGGCGGGGATCGACGAGGTGGTGCTGCACACGGGCCAGCACTGGGACCCCGAGATGTCGCAGGTGTTCTTCGACGAGCTCGCGATCCCCGAGCCGTCGTACCGGCTCGACCTGCGCACCGCCGACGTGGAGGCGATGACGCCCGCGATCGCGGAAGCGGTCCGGCGCGAGCGGCCGGACTGGGTGCTCGTCTTCGGCGACACGAACTCGACGCTCGCCGGCGCGCGCGCCGCGGACGGGGTCCCGGTCGCGCACGTCGAGTCGGGCCTCCGAAGCTTCGACCTCTCGATGCCGGAGGAGCGGAACCGGATCGAGGTCGACCGCGTCTCGGCCCTCCTGCTCTGCCCCGACGAGCGCTCGGCGCGCCAGCTCGAGACGGAGGGCGTGACAGGCCGTCGGGAGGTCGTCGGAGACGTGATGTTCGACGCGACCCGGCTGTTCGAGCCGATCGCGCGTCGGCGTGGCGGGCAGCATCCGCAGCCGTACGCGGCGCTGACGATCCACCGGCAGGCCAATACGGAGCCCGAGCGCCTGCGCGCGATCGCCGCCGCGCTCGGCCGGGCCCCGGTGCGGTTCGTGTTCCCCGTCCACCCCCGCACCCGGCACGTCCTCGACGAGCACGGCATCCCGCTGCCGCCGAACGTCGACGCGATCGAGCCGCTCGGCTACCTCGAGATGCTCGCGCTCGTCGCCGGCGCAAGCGTCGTCGTCACCGATTCCGGCGGGCTGCAGAAGGAGGCGTACTGGCTCCGCGTGCCGTGCGTCACGGTCCGGCCGAGCACGGAGTGGGTCGACACGGTCGCCGCCGGAGCGAACGTGCTCGTCGAGCCGGAGACGCTCGCCGCAGCTCTCGCGACGGCGCGCTTTCCCGACGACCCACCGCCGCTCTACGGCGACGGCCGCGCCGCAGAGCGCGTCGCAAGCGCCCTGTACGCTTGACGCCGCGTTGAGCGCCTCTCCCCTGTACGACGTCGCCGTCATCGGCGCGGGCTACGTCGGCGTGCCGCTCGCGGCGACGTTCGGCGAGGCGGGGCAGCGGGTCCTGCTCGTCGACGTCGAGCCCGAGCTCGTCGACGCGCTCAACCGCGGCGAGAGCCACATCGTCGACGTCGACTCGGAGCGGCTCACCGCGCTCGTCGAGTGCGGGCGGGTGTCGGCGACGACCGACTACGAGCTCGTCCGGCAGGCGCATGCGATCCTGATCGCGCTGCCGACTCCGCTCTCCCGCCAGCGGGAGCCGGACCTGTCGTACATCGAGCGCGCGGCGCGAAGCCTCGCGCCGGTGCTGCAACGCGGGCAGGTGGTCGTGCTCGAGTCGACGACGTGGCCCGGCACGACGCGTGAGGTGCTGCAGCCGATCCTCGAGCGCGGGTCCGGCCTCAAGGCCGGCGAGGACTTCCACCTCGCGATGTCGCCGGAGCGGGTCGACCCCGGCAGGAGCGACTGGACGACGAAGACGACGCCGAAGGTCGTCGGCGGCGTCAACCCTGCGTCGACGAAGGCTGCGGCCGACGTCTACCGCTCTGCGCTCGACACCGTGCACGAGGTGTCGGCGCCCGACGCGGCGGAGCTGACGAAGCTGCTCGAGAACATCTACCGCGCCGTCAACATCGCGCTCGTCAACGAGCTCGCGCAGCTCTGCGACCGCATGGAAATCGACGTGTGGGAGGTGGTCGAAGCGGCGGCGACGAAGCCGTTCGGCTTCGCCTCGTTCAAGCCGGGGCCTGGGCTCGGCGGCCACTGCATCCCGATCGATCCCTTCTACCTGACGTGGAAGGCGCGCGAGTTCGACTTCTCGACGCGCTTCATCGAGCTGGCCGGCGAGATCAACAACAACATGCCGTACTTCTGCCGGTCCCTCATCTCGCAGGCGCTGAACCACGGCGCCCGCAAGTCCGTCTCCGGCTCGCGGATCCTGATCGTCGGCGTCGCGTACAAGCCCGACATCGGCGACTACCGGGAGACGCCGGCGGAGAAGCTCGTCCACCTGCTGCGCACGGCGGGGGCCGAGGTTGCGTACCACGATCCGCACGTCCCCGAGTTCGCGGGCATGCGCTCGAGCGCCCTCGAGCCCGAGAGCTACGACTGCGTCGCGATCGTGACGAACCACTCCTCGATCGACTACGGGGACCTCGTCGCGCGCGGCAAGGTGATCGTCGACTTCCGCAACGCGACGAAGGGTCACGAGGTCGACGGCAAGGTCTGGAAGCTCTGATGCCGAGCGTCGGCGTCGCCGGCCTCAATTACTGGGGGCCGAACCTCGTCCGCAACTTCGACGACCTCGCCGAGCTCGCGTGGCTCTGCGACCTCGACGAGGAACGGCTCGCCGCCGTCGCGGCGCGCTATCCACACGCGCGGGCGACCCGGAGCTTCGACGACCTGCTCGCCGACGACTCGCTCGACGCGGTCGTGGTCGCGACGCCCGTGCCGACGCACTACGCGCTCGCGAAGCAGGCGCTCGAGGCCGGCAAGCACGTGTTCGTCGAGAAGCCGCCCGCGATGCACGCGGACGAGATGAACGAGCTCGTCCGCGTCGCCGACGACCGCGCGCTCGTCCTGATGCCGGGCCACCTGCTCCTCTACCACCCCGGCGTCCTCAAGCTGAAGGAGCTCGTCGACGGCGGTGAGCTCGGCGAGGTGCTGTGCATCTACGGGAACCGCCAGAACCTCGGCAAGGTCCGGACGGAGGAGAACGCGCTCTGGTCGCTCGGCGTGCACGACCTGTCGGTGATCCTCTACCTCCTCGACGAGGACCCGGAGACCGCCGTCGCGCACGGCCGGGATTTCCTCACGCCCGGCGTGGAAGACGTCGTCTTCTGCTACCTCCGCTTCCCGAGCGGGAAGATCGCGCACATGCATCTGTCGTGGCTCGACCCGCACAAGATGCGGAAGCTGACGGTGGTCGGGCGCGAGAAGATGGCTGTCTTCGACGACATGGAGCTCGAGCGGAAGGTCACGGTGTACGAGAAGTCGCCGTGGAAGCGCGCGGAGACGTACGGCGAGTGGCAGACGCGCTCCGGCGACATCTACATTCCGAAGATCTCGACCGCCGAGCCGCTGCGCCTCGAGTGCACGTACTTCCTCGAGCTGGTCGAGGGCCGGCACGACCGCGCCAAGGTCGCGCGCGACGGCGCGCGCGTCGTGCGCGCGCTCGAGATGCTGACGCACTCGCTCGACGGGGTCGCGGCGCGTGCCTGAGGTTCACCCGACGGCGATCGTCTACCCCGGCACCGTCCTCGCGGACGACGTTCGCGTGCTCGAGCACGCCGTGGTCGGGAAGCAACCGTCGCTGAGCGCGGCGTCGACCGCGCGCCGCGATCCCCTCCCGCCGACGACGATCGGCGCGGGGACGGTCGTCTCGACCGGTGCGATCGTCTTCGCGGGCTCCGAGATCGGCGCGCGGTGCGTCGTCGGGGACCAGTCGTGCGTCCGGGAGCGCGTGCGCATGGGCGACGAGTGCGTGCTCGGCCGCGGATCGCTGATCGAGAACGACACCACGGTCGGCGCGCGGACACGCATCCAGGCCGAGGCATACGTGACGGCGTACTCGACGCTCGAGGAGGACGTGTTCATCGCGCCGTGCGTCGTCACCACGAACGACAACTTCATGGGCAGGACGGAGCGCCGGAGGGAGCTCATGAGGGGGCCGACGATCCGGCGCAGCGCCAGGATCGGCGGCGGCGCGATCCTCTGCCCCGGCGTCGAGGTGGGCGAGGAGGCGTTCGTCGGCGCCGGCGCTATCGTGACGAAGGACGTGCCCCCGCGTGTCGTCGTGGTGGGCTCGCCCGCGCGCGTGCTCCGCGACGTGCCGGCGGACGAGCTCAGAGAGAACGGCGGCTGAGAGACAGCCGGTACTGCACCGGGTCGCGCGACGGCGAGACGAGCTTCGCCTCGAGGTAGTACGTCCCGCCGACGAACGCGCGGTAGGCAAGACGCGCCTGGAGCCCGACCTGATGCGAGCGCGTCAGCCGCACGTTCTGCAGGTCGAGGCTCTCCACCCGCTGCGTCCCGGGCGCCCAGAGCGCGAGCCGCACCGTCGCGGAGACCGCCGGCGTGAGGCGGGCGAACAGCTTCTGCCCGGGCCGGAGGTGGACCCGGTAGACGTCGACGTTGTCGTCCCAGTAGTCGAGCGACGCCTCGATCGTGCGCGGGAGCGGCGGGAGCGCGTGCGACCAGGGCCCCGCGTCGTCGTTCGGCTCGTAGCGGTCGGGGCGCGGGAGCGGCAGGCCCGAGGTGAGCCGCGCGAGCGCCGCGGCGACGTCGAGCGTGCCCCAGCCGGTGAGCGGGTCGCGGCCGACGGCGCAGGCGGCGCAGCCGGTGAGGGGAGTCGCGTCGTCGGCGGTCCGCTCGAGGAGGTACGCGACCTGGTCCGGCGTGAGCGACGGGTCCTGCCCGAGCAGGAGCGCGGCGGCTGCGGAGACCTGCGGCGCCGCGAACGAGGTGCCGATCGCGTCCTGGAACTCCGGAGGCCCGCAGTCGGAGTACGGGTTCCCTTCGCAGCCGGCGCGCGCGGCGACGAGAGTCGTGGGGATCGTGGAGAAGATCGCGTCGCCGGGAGCCGCCAGGTCGTTGTAGACGGCGTCGCGGTTCGAGTAGTCGGGGACGGAGCCGTCCTGCCGCACCGCACTGACGCCGATCACGTGCGGAAGGGCAGCGGGGTAGAACGCGTACGGCCACGGCGACGACGGAGACTGCGTCCCGTTCCCGACGGCGGCGACCACGACCGCGCCCTTGGCGTACGCGTACTCGACGGCCGCCTGCTCGAGCGGCGAGTACGTGTCCTGGCTCGGGTCGAGCGGGTCGCGCACGCCGCCGAGGCTGAGGTTGATCACGCGCGCTCCCTGGGCAACGGCCCACCTGATAGCGGCCACCTCCGCGGGCAGCGAGACGTCGCCGTCCGGCGTCACCACCTTGGCCACGACGAGACGCGCGTTGAACGCGATCCCCGCGATGCCGATTGCGTTGACGGGATTCGCGGCGATCTCGCCCGCCACGAAGGTGCCGTGACCCGCCTCGTCGCGGTAGGGCGACCCGCCCACGAACGAGCGCGCGGCGACGACCCGTCCGGCGAGGTCGGGGTGGCTGCCGTCGATGCCCGAGTCGATCACGGCGACGCGCACCGGGAAGAGCTGCGGCATCGCCGTCCAGAACGACCAGGCCTGGTCCTTCTCGAGGTACCACTGCCGCGCCGCGTACGGCTCGGTGTTCGCGAACGCGGCCGCGGCCGCCGGCACCGCGAGGGCGGCGAGCACGGCGAGGGCGGCGAGCCGCTTCACGAGACCACGAACGGCGCGGAGAGCCCCGCTGCGACGCCGCCGCCCGGGGCCGCGCGAACGCGGTACGTACCGGGCGCGAGCGGCCCGGCGAAGCTCCAGGACGCGGTCGCGTCGGCGGCGGTCGACCCGACCGCCTGCCACGTCCCGTCCGCCCGCTGTCGCTGCAGCTCGACCGGCGCGCCGGGCGTCGCCGGGCGCAGCGTCCCGTCGACGCCGGCACCGGTGACGGTGGCCGTGACGCGGGCCGCCACCGTGATCCGTGCGAGGCCGACGCGCGCCGCGCCCCAGGCAAGGCGGTACGACGTCGAGACCTGCGGCTTGAGGATCGCCGCGAACGCGCCGTCGGCGGCGGGAGCGAGGCCGCCTGCCGCCGCCCAGGCGCCGCCCGCCGGCTTCGCCTCCAGTGACACGCCGTCGGCGCCGCGGACGACGCCGGTGAGCGATACCGCGCCGCCGTAGGTCATCGTCCTGGCCACCGGCTGCAGCCGGAACAACGCCGGCGCGAACCACGTCGAGCGAAGGTCGAGCGCCGTGCGCACCTGGTTCCCCGTCAGGGTGACCTGCGACTCGTCCGCGGCGGTGACGACGACCGTCGAGACCCGTCCCGAGGGGCCGTCGGTGACGTCGAGGGCGGCCACCGGCGCCGACAGCTCGAGCTCCTTCGCGACCGCTGCGGCGTCGAGGAGCACGGGCCCCCAGTCGTGGTAGGGCGAGAGCGTGTCGTACGGGTCGGAGACGGAGACGAGGTACGGGACGTCGATGCCCGTCGACTCGAGCGCCGAGGCGGTTCGTCCGCCGGAGGTCGAGAAGAAGAGCGTGTCGGCGATCTTCCCGCCGTAGAGCACGACCTGACCGCGCGTCTCCGCGACCGCCGCGGTGGCGGCGGGCGACTCGGCGGCGACGCCTCCGTAGACCTGGCTGCGCGCGTCGCCGTAGAGGTCGAACGGCCGCCCGTGCGCGAGGTTCGCGAGCGCGTAGGAGCGCGCGGCGACGGCCTGGGCCGCCAACGCGTCGGGCGGCCACGACGACGGCATCTCGGACGGCACGACGCCCTTCAGGTACTGCTCGAGCGCGACGGCGTCGACGACGTCGAGCACGCTTCCGTCGGGGACGAGCACGATCGCGCCGCGATACGCGCGCCCGTCGACGGCGAGGGGCTCGCGCGACCTGAACGTCAGCGGCGCCTTCAGGGGCGCGCCGGCGACCGTCAGCTTCGGTCCTACGGTCACCGTCCCCGGGTCGAGCGCCCTCTTCGCGCCCGTCGCGTCGGTGACCGTCCACGGAGCGGTGGCCGACAGCGCGACCTTCCTCTCCGACGCGACGAGGACGCGCAGGACCCGGGGCGCCGCCGAGCCGAGCGTCGTGCCGGGGTAGTAGTGGGCGAGGATGCGCCGGTACGTCCAGCCGTGGAGCGCGTAGCCGTACGCGCCCCACTGGCTCAAGCCGAGCCCGTGGCCCCACCCGTGGCCGGTGAACGCCACCACGGCGGGCGCCGTCTCGACCGTCGTCGTCACCGCCGTCGTCGTCGCGGCGGTCGTGGTTCCCGTCGCCGCCCGCAGCCCGGGCGCCAGCAGCGCAGCCGCCGCGCCGCCGGCCGCGAGGGCGGCGGCGCCGAGCGCGGGGGCGAGACGACGCACGGTCGGCACGGTAGCCGAGGCCGCCGCCGGGGCCTCCTGCGCGTTTCCGTCTGCGGGCGGACGGCAAGGTCTCTGTTGCCCGCCGAGGCATGCCTGCACGTACCGACACGACGCTTCCTCCGCGCTACCGCGACACCCGGCTGCTCGCCCGCGGCGGGATGGGCGACGTCTACTGCGCGACCGACACCGAGCTGCGGCGGGAGGTCGCGGTCAAGGTGCTCGCCGAGCGGTACGCGGAAGACGAGTCGATCCGCCGGCGGTTCCGGCGCGAGGCGCTCGCGGCCGCCCGACTCTCCGGCAACCCGCACATCGTCACGATCTTCGACGTCGCCGAGCACCAGGGCCGGCCGCTCATCGTGATGGAGCTGCTGCGCGGCGGCTCGCTCGAGGAGCGCGTGCGCGGCCGGGCGCCGTGCCCGCTCCGCCAGGTCGTCGAGTGGGTCGCGGAGGCTGCGGCGGCGCTCGACGCGGCGCACGCCGCCGGAGTCGTCCACCGCGACGTGAAGCCGGGGAACCTCCTGCTCGACGCCGGCGGCCACGTGAAGGTGGGCGACTTCGGGATCGCGAGCGCGGCGGGCCTCGACTCGTTCACCCAGACGGGCACGATCCTCGGCACGGCCGGCTACCTCTCCCCGGAGCAGGCGCGCGGGGAACGGGCGACGCCTGCGAGCGATCGCTACGGCCTGGCCGTCGTCGCGTGGGAGCTCCTCGTGGGACGGCGGCCGTTCGAGTCTCCGTCGCCCACCGCGGAAGCCGCGGCCCACGTCCAGGCGCCCGTCCCGTCGGTCACGGCGGCAAATCCGGCGCTGCCGCGCGGCCTCGACGCGATCTTCGCGCGCGCCCTGGCCAAGGATCCCGAGCGCCGCTACCCGACGGGGGCTGCGTTCGTCGACGCGCTGCGCCGTGCGCTCGACGAGGACGCCGCCGACGCGTGGCCGGTGCCCGAGCTGCCGACACGTGTGCTCGCACCGCCGCCTCACCCTCCCCGGCGGCGCCGGCGCGGATGGATCCCGGTCCTCCTCGCGCTGCTCGCGGGCGCCGGCGCAGCAGGCGCGGTTGTGGCGACGCGCGGCGGCCACGACGCGGCACCCCCGCCGCGCACCGTCGTCCGCACGGTGACCGGCGCCGTGCAGCAGACGGTGCAGCAGACGGTGACGGCGCAGGCGACGTCCACCGCGCCGCCGCCGGCCGCGCCGACAGGCGCGACGCTGAACGATGTCGGTTACGCGAAGATGCGCGCGGGCGACTACGCCGGCGCGCTGCCGCTCCTCGAGCAGGCGGTCGCGAAGCTGCAGGGGACGGGCTCGCTCGACGAGGCGTACGCCGAGTACAACCTGGCCTACACGCGCTTCGCGCTCGGCCGGTGCGACGGCGTCCTGGCGCTGCTCGAACGGTCCGAGCAGGTGCAGGGACGCCGGCACGAGATCGACCGGCTCAGGAAGGATGCGCGGAAGCGCTGCTGATCCGGACCGCTGAGTTTCGGGCTCGGGGACGGTCGTACGAGCAGCGACCGGAAGGACCCAAGATGACCATCGCCGACGACCGCACCCGCTGGTACGCCCTCTACACGCTCTGCGCCGCGAGCCTCATGATCGTCCTCGACGCGACGATCGTGAACGTCGCGCTGCCCTCGATCCGCGCCGACCTCGGCTTCACCGAGTCGTCGCTTGCGTGGGTCGTGAACGCCTACACGCTGACGTTCGGCGGCCTGCTTCTGCTCGGCGGGCGGCTCGGCGACCTGTACGGCCCGCGCCGGCTCTTCCTCGGCGGCATCGTCCTCTTCACGCTGGCGTCGCTCGCGTGCGGCCTGTCGACGTCCCAGGGCATGCTCGTGACGGCACGCGCGGTGCAGGGTGTCGGCGGGGCGGTGGCGTCGGCGGTCTCGCTGTCGCTGATGATGTCGCTGTTCACCGAGCCGGCGGAGCGCGCGAAGGCAATGGGGCTCTTCGGGTTCGTCGCGTCCGGCGGAGGCAGCATCGGCGTCGTCCTGGGCGGCGTGCTCACCGACACGATCAACTGGCACTGGATCTTCCTCGTCAACGTCCCGATCGGGGCGACGGTGGTCGTGCTGACGCTGAGGCTGCTACCCGGCGGCGGCGGGACGGCGGCGGCCGGACGCGGCCTCGACGCCGGCGGCGCGCTCACCGTGACCGCCGCGCTGATGGTCGCCGTGTACGCGATCGTGAACGGCAACGCGGCCGGCTGGACGTCTGGCACAACACTCGGCCGCCTCGCCCTCTCGGCGGCGCTGTTCGCGGCGTTCCTCGCGCTCGAGACGCGCGTCGCGTCACCGCTGATGCCGCTCGGGCTCTTCCGGCTGCGCAACCTGTCGACGGCAAACGTCGTCGGCATCCTCTGGGCCGGCGCGATGTTCGCGTGGTTCTTCCTCTCGGCTCTCTACCTGCAGCTCGTGCTCGGATACAGCCCGCTCCAGGTCGGGCTCGGCTTCCTGCCGGGCAACCTCGTCATGGGCTTCCTGTCGATCGCCGTGTCGGCGCGACTGGTGATGCGCTTCGGCGTCCGGCTGCCGCTCGCTGCCGGGCTCGGCTTCGCCGCCGTCGGGCTGCTCCTGTTCGCGCGGGCGCCCGTCGGCGGCGCCTACGTGCTCGACGTGCTGCCGGGGATGATCCTGCTCGGCCTCGGCGCCGGCATCGCGTTCAACCCGGTGCTGTTCGCGGCGATGAGCGAGGTCGAGCCGGAGGAGTCCGGGCTCGCCTCGGGGATCGTGAACACCGCGTTCATGATGGGAGGCGCGCTCGGGCTCGCGGTGCTCGCGAGCGTGGCCGCGACGCGGACGTCGCACCTGAGGGCTGCAGGCCATGGAGCGCTGCAGTCGCTCACCGGCGGCTACCACGCGGCGTTCGTCGTCGGCGCGCTCTTCGCGGTCGCCGCGGCCGCGACCGGCGCGCTCCTCCTGCGCACCACGGTGCCGCGTCCGCACGCGCAGGTCGCGCTCTCGGAGTCCTGAGGGGTCGGGACTACGCGCCGAGGCGGGCGGCGTACTGCGTCTCGTAGTAGCGCCGGTACTCGCCGGACTTGATCGGCTCCCACCAGTCGCGGTTCTCGCGGTACCACTCGACCGTCTCGTCGAGGCCGCCGGCGTCGAACGAGCGCTGCGGAGCCCAGCCGAGCGCACGCAGCTTCGACGAGTCGACGGCATAGCGCCGGTCGTGGCCCGGCCGGTCCTCGACGTGGCGCACGAGGTCCGACGACGCGCCGGTCAGGTCGAGGATCCGCCGCACCACGTCGAGGTTCTCGCGCTCCTGGCCACCGACGTTGTACGCCTCGCCGGCGGCACCCTCACGCAGGACGAGCTCGACCGCCGCGCAGTGGTCGTCGACGTGAAGCCACTCACGCCGCTGCCTGCCGTCGCCGTACACGGGCAGCGGCTCCCGGTCGAGCGCGTTCGTGATGAAGAGCGGCAAGAACTTCTCCGGGTACTGGCGAGGGCCGTAGGTGTTCGCGCCGCGCGTGACGAGCGCGTCGACGCCGTAGGTGCGCACGTACGCGAACACCTGCATGTCGCCTCCGGCCTTCGACGCCGAGTAGGGGCTCGACGGCCGGAGCGGCGAATCCTCCGTGGACGCGGCCGCGCCGAGCGGGATGTCCCCGTAGACCTCGTCGGTCGACACCTGCACGAGCCGCCTGCCGTGGTGGCGCGCGTGGTCGAGCAGCACCTGCGTCCCGAGAACGTCCGTGAGGATGAACTCCGCGGGGCCGAGGATCGAGCGGTCGACGTGCGTCTCCGCGGCGAAGTTCACGATCGCGTCCACGCCCTTCGCCGCGCGCGCGACGGCGTCGGGGTCGGCGATGTCGCCCTGGTGGAACTCGTGCTCGACGCCGTCGAGGTTGGCGCGGTTGCCGGCGTACGTCAGCTTGTCGAGGACGACGACGTCGTCGCCCTTCGCCGTGAGATGCCGTACGAAGTGCGACCCGATGAAGCCGGCGCCGCCGGTGACGAGGATGCGCATCGGGCTAAGCGTACGCGAGCCGTCGCAGGCATTCCCGCAGCCCTTCGCGCCAGTGCGGCAGCTCGGGTGCGCCGCGTTCGCTGCGGAGGACCGAGTACGCGGGACGCGGCGCCTTCGCGCCGAGCTCGGCGGTCGAGATCCTTCGCACGCGCGTCGGCAGCGCCGCCTCCTCGAAGATCGCCTCGGCGAGCTCGGCCCACGTGCAGTCGCCGGCGGCGGCCACGTGGTACGTGCCGTACGGCAGCTCGAGGACGGCTTTCGTCGCCTCGGCCAGGTGACCGACGTACGTCGGGCAGCCGCGCTGGTCGTCGACGACCGCGACCTCGTCGCGCTCGGTGCCGAGCCGGAGCATCGTCCGGACGAAGTTGCGCGAGGTCCAGCCGAAGAGCCACGAGCTGCGCACGATCCAGGCGCGGTCGCCGGCTGCCGCCTCGCCGTGCAGCTTCGAGCGGCCGTACGCGCTGAGCGGAGACGGCGCGTCCGACTCGACGTACGGCGCGCGTTTCGTGCCGTCGAAGACGTAGTCGGTCGACCACACGACGAGGGGCGCCCCCAGCTCGGCCGCGTGCTGGACGCCGCCGACGTTGACCGCGGCGGCGCCCTGCGGGTCGTCCTCGGCGCCCTCGACGTCGGTCCACGCCGCGGCGTGCAGGACGAGGTCGGCGGCGAGCCCGGGCGGCGGCGGAAGCGCGACGTCCCACTCCTCCCGCGTCACGCCGCGCGCGCCCGGGAACGCCTCGAGCAGCGCGTGCCCGAGCTGCCCGCCCGCGCCCGTGACGATCACGCCCGGTCGCGCGCCGAGAGGATCGGTCTCTTCGTGCTCCACAGGTGCACGACGCGCGGGTCGTTCCAGGGCACGCCGTGCTCGTCCGGGTCGGCGGCGTCGTACTCCTCGGTGACGAGGTAGAAGAAGAGGCAGTCGGTGAGCGCCTCGTACCCGTGCGCGCGGTCGCCGGGGACGTAGATCGCGACGGGGTTGTCGTCGCCGATGTCCTCGGTGAACACGTCGCCGCTCTCGCGGTCGAGCACGACGACGCGCACCATTCCCTGCAGGCAGACGAACAGGTCGTCCTGGCCCCGCTCGTGGTAGTGGAGCGCGCGGATCACGCCGCGGCGGGAACGCACGAGGTTCGCCTGGCGCACCGCCTTCGGCAGCGCGCTCGCGCGCATCAGCTCCATGAACCACCCGCGCTCGTCCTCGTGCCGCGTGAGGGGGATGCGCGTGACGAGGGCTATTTGTTCGCTCCCGTCCGCTCGATCAGCCGGCCGACCTCGGCGAGATCCCCCCAGTGCTTGCCGCCGTCGTGCCACCAGCCTTCGACGCGCCGTACGTCGAGGCGGCCGCTCTGCGCGTACGCGCGGTTCACGTCGGTGATCTCGAGCTCGCCTCGGCTCGAGGGCCGGAGGCCGTCGATGATGTCGAAGACGTCGGGCGGGTAGCAGTAGAGGCCCACGACGGCGTCGTTCGTCGGCGGCGTGTCGTAGCGCGTGTCGACGACGCCGGCCTTCTCGACGACGTCCGTCACCTTCCCGTCGTCGCCGTAGACGACGACGCCGAAGTTCTCGGGGTCCGGAACGTCCTTGGCGAAGACGAGCGCACCGTCTTCCCACGCGCGAATGGCCTCTGCGTGCGCGTGCTCGAAGATGTTGTCGCCCAGGCAGACGACGAGCTTCTCGCCGCCGGCGAACGCGCGCGCCATCCCCACGACCTGCGCGATCCCGCCCGCCTCGACCTGCACCTTGTACGTCAGGTCGAGGTCGAACAGCACTTCACCGCCGCCGCGCGCGACGACGTGGCCGTTGCCGAGCAGGTCGATGAACTGCCCCGCGTGCTGCTGGCCGGTCACGAGCAGGACGTCGCGCACGCCCACGCGCTGCATGAGTTGCAGCGGGTAGTAGATCATCGGCCACCTGCCGACCGGCAGCAGGTGCTTGTTGGTCACGCGCGTCAGCTCCTCGAGGCGCGTCGCCTTGCCGCCGGCGGCGATCAGTCCCTTCATACCGCGGGCGATGCTACAGCGGCCTCTGCGTCGTGGCCGCGGGCCGCGACGAACCCGAGCACGCCTGCGAGGACCCCAACGGCGGCGACGCACGCCCACATCGTGGCGTCGCCGTACGCGTGCCGCACCTGCAGGCCGAGGAAGGGCGTGGCAGCCCACCCCACCGACCACGTCCCGCCGAACGCGCCCATGTAGGCGCCGCGGATGTCGGCCGGCGCGAGCGCGGCGACCACCGCCTGCGAGGTCGGGACCCACAGCATCTCTCCGACCACGAACACGACGATCACGAGCGCGACCGCGGGAGCGGAGCCGTTCCAGTCGAGCAGCAGGAACGGGAGGCCCATCATCGGCATGGCGAGCGCGAGCTTCACCGACGCCGGGACGCCCGCCGCGGCGCGCGTGAGCCGGAGCTGGAACAGCGTGACGAAGACGGGGTTCAGGATCATGAGGAACCCCCAGGCGGCCGGCGCGAGGTGGTGGGTCGTCGTGACCGAGATCGGGAGCAGCGTCTCGGTCGCGACGTACGTCGCAGTCGCGAAGACCGACGACAGCATGAAGAGGAGGAACGGCGCGTCACGGAGGATGACGCGGAAGGAGCCGCGCGAGGGCGGCGCCGCGGGTGCGTAGCGGCCCCGGCGCGGGATGTATCGCCAGGCGATGGCGAACGCGCCGGCGGCGAGCACGAGCGTGCCGAGCCAGAGATGCGACCAGTGCCCGCCGACTAGGAGCGCGCCGCCGATCGGCGGGCCGATCGCGACGCCGAGGTTCGAAGCCACGCGGACGGACGCGTACGCGGCCTCGTGCCGGTCGGGCGGCACGAGATCGGCGACCATCGCCTGGTCGGCGGCGCCCCCGAGGGAGCCGAACGCCGGCAGGAGCGCGAGGAGCGCCAGCCCGGGCAGGACGCGGTGGCCGACGGCGAGCAGGAGCGCGGGCGTCGCGGCCTGGCACCCCCAGCCGAGGAGGATCAGCGGCCGGCGCCCGATCCGGTCCGACCAGTGGCCGCCGGCGTAGCCCGTCGCGCCGGCGAGCACCGCACCGATGAGATAGCTGAAGCCGAGCCGGCCCTGCCCGGCGCCGAGGTGCTTGATCGCCCAGATCCCGAGGAAGGGGTACGCCGACGACCCGGCGATCGAGCCGGCGAGGCTGACGGCGAGCACCGGCCGCAGCGCGCGGTCGACCTCGCCGCCCCAGACGAGACGGAAGAGACGAGCGAGGAGCGTCATCGGCCGAGCGGCAACGGTATAGCGTCGACTCATGGCGATGCGCGCGCGGCGCTCGTGCCTCACTGTTCCCGGCCACGACGAGCGCAAGCTCCGGAAGGCCGCCGACGTGGCGGCCGACGAGGTGATCCTCGACCTCGAGGACGCCGTACCGCCAGCGCGCAAGGACGAGGCGCGCGCCTGCGTCGAGCGCGCCCTTCGCGACCTCGAGTGGCGGGCGCCGACGGTGGCGCTGCGCGTGAACCGCGGCTCGGCGGAGGATCTCGAGCTCGCGCGCACGGCGCGGCCCGACGTGGTCGTCGTCCCCAAGGTCGAGTCGCGCGACGAGGTGGAGGGGCTGCCCGCGCCCGCCGAGGCGCAGATCGAGACTGCGCGCGGCCTCCTCGAGTGCGAGCGGATCGCCGCCGCGCGAGGGCTCGAGGCGCTCGTCCTCGGTCCCGGGGACCTCGCGGCATCGCTGGGCGTGCCCGCGCTCACGATCGGCGTCGGTGCGCACGTCGAGCACGCGCTCCTCCGCGTCCTCGTCGCCGCGCGCGCGTCCGGCGTCGCCGCGGTCGACGGCCCGTACGTACGGCTCGACGACGCCGAGGGTCTTCGCGGCAGCGCCGTCCGCTCCCGCGACCTCGGCTACGACGGCAAGTGGTGCATCCACCCGTCCCAGATCGAGATCTGCAACGAGGTCTACACGCCGACGCAGGCTGAGGTCGAGCGTGCGCGGCGCCTGCTCGCGGTCGAGGGAGCCGACCGGATCGACGCCGAGATGGTCGACGCCGCCACACGCCGGATGGCCGAGGCGCTGCTTGCCCGTTTGCCGCCCACCGAGCGCAGGGAATGACGTGCGCATGACCGAGCAGCCCGAGGTCGACGCGCGCCACGACTCGATCGTCGTCGAGGGCGAGGACGCGGACCACGTCCTGCCGCCGCAGGAGCTCGATCCGTTCACGCCCGAGCCGGCGCCGCCCCGCGGCACGCGTGCGCCGCTCGCGGTCGCGCTGGTCGTGATCGTCGCCCTGCTCGTGGTGGTCGCCGTGTACGCCGCCACCCGCTGAGACGAGGCTACGGTTCGGCGGTGCCGAGACGGGACGTCGACAAGCTGCAGGAGGAGATCGAGGAGCTGTTCGCAGACCTCTGGCAGGTGCCGCGCTTCTCCGGGCTCCGCCACGGGTTCAGGCCCAACGTCGACTGCTTCCACACCGACGACCCGCACGCGCTGACGGTGGTCGTCGAGCTGCCGGGCGTCGACCCGCGCAGCGTGCGGGTCGTCGCCGGCGAGCGTCTGCTGGTCGTCGCGGGCGAGCGGAAGCGGCCGCCGGCGCCGGGCCGTGTCTACCAGCAGATGGAGATCGAGTACGGCGCGTTCGAGCGGCAGGTGCGCCTCGCCGAGGACGTCGACGCCGAACGGGCGGAGGCGCGCTTCGAGCGCGGGATCCTCACGATCGAGCTCCCGGTCGTCGAGAAGGCGCCGCCCGGCGATCGCCGCCGGATCGCAGTGGAGAGCCGTGACTGAGCCCTTCGAGCAGGCCGAGCCGGAGGAGTCTCAGGTCCAGTTCCCGGCGTCGCTGCCGATCCTCCCGCTCAAGGAGACGGTCGTCTTCCCGCAGTCGATGACGCCGCTCGCGATCGGACAGGAGCGGTCGGTGCGGCTGATCGACGACGTCGTCGCCGGCGAGCGCCTGCTCGCGCTCGTCACCTCGCGCGACGGCACCCTCGACGCGCCCGGCTTCGACGACATCTACGACGTCGGCACCGTCGCGCTCGTCCACAAGATGATCAAGGTCCCCGACGGGACACTGCGCATCCTCGTGCAGGGGCTCGAGCGCGTGCGCCTCCAGAGACGGATCGAGACTGACCCCTACCTCGTGGGCGAGTTCGTCGCGCTTCCCGACGTGCTCGTCGAGACACCCGAGGTCGAGGCGCTGACGCGGAACGTGCAGGGTCTCTTCGCCCGGATCATCGGGCTCGCGCCGTACCTCCCGGAGGAGCTGCAGCTCGCCGCCGCAAACGTGGACGACCCGAGCGCGCTCTGCCACCTCGTCGCGTCGACGCTCCGCACGATCAAGACCGAGGAGCGGGAGGAGATCCTCGAGGAGGTGGACGTCGAGCAGCGCCTGCGCACCGTCTCCGCGATCCTGAGCCGCGAGCTCGAGGTGTTCGAGCTGGGCTCGAAGATCCAGTCGCAGGTGCAGTCGGAGATGGAGCGCGGCCAGCGCGAGTACTTCCTGCGCCAGCAGCTGAAGGCGATCCAGCAGGAGCTCGGCGAGGCCGACCCGGAGCAGGCGGAGGTGGCGGAGCTGCGCGAGCGGCTCGACGCGCTCGGCGAGCTGCCCGAGGAGGTGCGGAAGGCGGCCGACCGGGAGCTCGCACGGCTCGAGCGCCTGCCGCAGGCGGCGGCCGAGTACGGCGTCATCCGCACCTACCTGGAGTGGATCCTCACGCTCCCCTGGAACGGCTTCACCGACGACAACCTCGACCTCTCCCACGCACGCGCGGTCCTCGACGCCGACCACTTCGACCTCGACAAGGTGAAGGACCGCATCATCGAGTACCTGGCGGTCGCGAAGCTCCGGAACGAGATCTCGGGGCAGATCCTGTGCTTCGTCGGGCCGCCGGGAGTCGGCAAGACCTCGCTCGGCCACTCGATCGCGAACGCGCTCGGCCGCAAGTTCGTCCGCCTGTCGGTGGGCGGAGTCCGCGACGAGTCGGAGATCCGCGGACATCGGCGCACGTACATCGGGGCGATGCCGGGCTCGATCGTCCGCTCGCTCCGCGACGCGGAGTCTGCGAACCCGGTGCTGCTGATCGACGAGATCGACAAGATGGGAGCCGACTGGCGCGGCGACCCGGCGAGCGCCATGCTCGAGGTCCTCGACCCCGAGCAGAACAAGGCCTTCCGCGACCACTACCTCGACCTGCCGTTCGACCTCTCGAAGGTCCTCTTCATCTGCACCGCGAACACGATCGACACCGTCCCCGGCCCGCTGCTCGACCGGATGGACGTGATCCAGCTCTCCGGCTATACGGAGGACGAGAAGGTCGGCATCGCGAAGCGCTACCTGCTCCCGAAGCAGCTCGAGGCGCACGGCCTCCAGCGCTCGCAGCTCGCGCTCCCGGAGAAGCTGCTCCGGTCGATCATCCGCGAGTACACGCGCGAGGCGGGAGTGCGCGGGCTCGAGCGCAGGCTGGCCGACGTCTGCCGCAAGGCGGCGACCGTGGTCGCCACCGGCGGTGCGCAGAAGATCCGCGTCACGGACGCCCGGCTGCGCGAGTGGCTGGGGCCGCGGCGCTTCGCGGGCGAGGTGCGAAAGCGCACCTCCGATCCCGGGGTCGCGACGGGGCTCGCCTACACGGCGGCCGGCGGGGACGTCCTCTTCATCGAGGCGACCGCCTACCCCGGCAAGGGACGCCTGACGATCACGGGCCAGCTCGGCGAGGTGATGCAGGAGTCGGCACAGGCGGCGCTGTCCTGGGTGCGCGCGCACGCGGAGGAGCTGGGCCTCGAGGGCGGCTGGTTCGCCGACCACGACGTCCACATCCACGTCCCGGCCGGAGCGGTCCCGAAAGACGGCCCGTCGGCCGGCGTGACGATGGCGACGGCGATCGCCTCGCTCGTGCGCGACCTGCCGGTCGCGAGCGACGTCGGCATGACCGGCGAGATCACGCTGACGGGGCAGGTGCTGCCGATCGGCGGGCTGCGCGAGAAGTCGCTCGCCGCACAGCGCGCGGGCCTGAAGCGCGTCGTCTTCCCGCGCGAGAACGAGGCCGACCTGGACGAGCTCCCACCGGAGACCCGCGCGGCGATGGAGTTCGTCCCAGCGGACACGATCGAGGACGTGTTCGCGGCGGTGTTCGACGGCAGGCGGCGCGCGCGGGCGCGCCGGGGTCAGCCGGCGGCGAAGCTGGCCGCCAGCTCGTCGCAGACCGCGGCCTCGGCCGAGCAGAGCAGCAGGAACTCGCGCTTGCCGCGCAGGAGGAACGTGTAGCGGTCGATCCGGCCGCCGACGCGGACGTCGTAGACGTGGGAGCGGCTCCCGTCCACGGTCGCCACGCGGTGCCCGGCGACGGTGCCGTTCGCCTGCTTCGCCACGGCGGCCATGCGGACGTCGAGCTCCGTGCGCACCTTCGCGAACAGGTCGGAGGTGTAGCGGCGCGCGAGCGGGAACGTCGCCACCTGGACGAACTGCGCGCCTTGGTGCGCCGTGGTGCGCCCGCTCGCCGCGGACACCTGCCACGACTTCGGCGCCCGGAAGTGGAACCCCGGCCCCGTGACCGTCTGCCACTGCACCTGCACCTTCGGCCGGCTGGACCCGCCGCAGCCTGAGAGGATGACCACCGCCAACACGAGCGCCTGTTTGCATCGACCGGCTCGGGGAAACAGGCGCGTGGTACCGACGCGAAAGGATCGAGCCAGGATGGCCAAGACGAAGGACAAGGTCTACGACGCAGCGGACAACGTCAAACCGTACGTCCAGCGTGCGATGCAGGACCAGAAGCTCCGCGAGGACGTGATGAGCGCGTTCTCGACGGCGAAGGACCTCTACAACGAGCTGATCGGCGGACGCAACGCCGTCACGCTCGCGACGCGCGTGGCGACGGACGACGAGATCCGCGAGAAGCTCAAGGCCGCGATCGAGGACCTCCGCAACGCCGCCGACCGCCTGCAGGGGAGGAAGAGCCGCAGCGGCCGTAACACGGGCCTCTTCGTCGCGGCGATCGCGCTCGGCATCCTCTTCAACCCGGTCACGGGCCCCGAGACGCGGAAGTGGCTCAAGGACCTGCTGACGGGCGGCGAAGACGAGTTCGGCGGCGAGTACTCGTCGAACGGCGGCGCCGGCGGGACGAACGACTAGCCGCGGCCGAGATCGGCGGCCGGCGCCCGGACCGGCGTCGCCGGCACGAGCGTCTGCATCAGCGACGACGTCTTGAGCGGCGTCAGCGCGCGCTCGAGGGACGCGGGGTCAAGGCCGTCGGCCGTCGAGATGTCGCTCATCCCGAGGAGGATCGCGCCCGGCTCCGGCGCGCCGCGGCCGCCCGGGATCGCCGGCACCCAGCCTCCGGCGACCGGGAACGGCAGGTCCTGCTGGTGCTTCCACGCGTCGAGGTACGGCGTCGGGTCGACGGCGCCGTCGTAGCCGAGGTAGAGCAGCGACACCGGGTGCACCTCGAAGTGGAGGTGGTACGGCGTTCCCTCCGCGTCGCCGGTGTTGCCCATGAACCCGATCACCTGGCCGGCCCTCACGTGCGCCCCGTCGACGGCGGTCGTCGCGAAGGCGGAGAGATGCGCGTAGTAGAACTGGTTGCCCTGCCGGTCGACGAGCCAGAGGCGGTTGCCGCCGATCTTGTTCCAGCCGACCGAGAACACGATCCCATCGGTGCAGGCGAGCACCGGCTGTCCGAGCGAGCCGAAGATGTCGTCGCCGTGGTGGTACGTCACGTCCGACCGCGGCGCCCCGAACGTGTCGCCGTACGAGACGGGCCCGTACACGGGGAACACGTAGCGCCCGGCGGTCAGCTTCGGGTGGAGCGTGAGCGGGACGGGCTTCGTGCTCGCATTTCCGCGCGGCCGCAGGTTGGGCGCGTCCCCGGCCGTCGGGTCCTGCGCAGGCACGGTCAGCGTCGTGGTCGTCGCCGGGGCGGTCGTGGTCGACGGCGGCGCGGGCGGCGCCGTCTGCACGCCCACCTGGACGGAGCCGATCTGGATCTCGCTCCCGGCCGGAAGTCCGCCGTGGTCGGCGGTCAGCTTCACGTCGAGCTCCGTCAGCGTCGAGCGGTAGCCCCGCGCGCCCGCGGGCGCGCTGCGGTCGACGGTCTGCGCGCCGACCGTCAGCTCGCCCCAGCTGCCGAACGCCACCTGCGTCCCCGCCGGCGGCTGCCCCTCCACCTTCAGGTTCGTGACGGCGCTGCCGTCGACGTTCCCGCCGGCGCCGGAGTACCCGGTCCCCGCCGACGCCCGAGCGGTGACGGCGTCGGCCGTGATCTCGCCTCCGAAGAGCGAGAGCTGGGTGACGTCGGCCTCGGCCTTCGCGGCGGCGTTCCTCACCACGGCGGTCGACGCGCTCGCCGTCGTCGACGCCGCGCTGACGACCGAGCCGTCGGCGGGATACGCGTACGCGGACGTCACCGCAGGCTGCGCGGCCGGCGGCGCGGTCACGGCGGTCGTCGCCGCGCCGGCCTGGTTCGGAACGGAGATCTTGATCGCGAGCGCGGTCGCCGACGCTCCGGGCTTCTGCGCGGAGCCGCCGATGCTCGACGACGCGAAGGCGAGGAGCGCGAGGAGCGGCAGCAGTGCGAGGCGACGGCGCACCGTGCGCGGATTGTGCCTAACCGCTGGGTCGGAGCTGCCTGCGCGCGAAATCGCGGAAGCGCGCGCGCGCGTCGTCGTCCGGCCCCACGCGCTCGTCCTCGGCGTAGCGCGGGTCGGCTGCGATCTCCTCCGCAACCGCGCGCAGCTCGCGTACGACCGCGGCCTTGTGCCGGTCGTCGCGGAGCAGCGCCTCCACCCACGTCTCCGTCCCGTCGTACTCGGGAACGTCGTGGTCGACCAGCAGCTGGCCGAGCAGGATCCCGATGCGGATGTACGCGAACGTCCGGAAGGCGAGGATGCCGCGCGGCCCGGTGACGAGCGCGTCGATGTCGGGGTTCTCGGACTGCAGCTGCTCGACGATCGAGCCGATCGGCTCGTCGACGAGCGGGATCCAGATGTCCTCGAGCTCGCTCACGTCGCAGAAGTGTTCACGATCTTCTGCGCGTCCGCCAGACGAGCTGCGCCGCGGTGACCAGCAGGAGGACGCCGAAGAGCCGCCGCAGGGTCTGCTCCGGCAGCGCCTCCGCCGCCAGCACGCCCACCTGCACGCCGCCGACGGAGGCGATCCCGATGAATGCGGCGGCGCGGAGGTCGGTGTTCCCGTACCGAAGCTGCCGCCACGTTCCGACGAGTGCCGTGGGCAGGATCGCGAGCAGCGACGTCGCCTCGGCGTGCAGCTGCGTGAGGCCGAGGACGAGCGCGAGCGTCGGCACGAACAGGATGCCGCCGCCGACGCCGAATAGCCCCGCCAGCACCCCGCCGACGCAGCCGATGACGACCGCCACGGCGATCGTCATACGAGCAATCGAATGCCGACCGCGAGGAGCACGAGCGCGAACAGGTACGTCAGGCGGTCGACCGGGATCCGCTGCTGGAGCGCGGCGCCCAAAACGACGCCCGCCACCGCAGGCAGCCCGACGAGCGCCGCCGCTCCCGGCTTCACGTCGCCGTGGAATGCGTACGTTCCGGCCCCCGCGATGGAGGAGAGGAGGATCGCCGCCAGCGACGTGGCCGACGCCCGCCGCTGGTCGAAGGCCAGCAGGAACATCAGGAGCGGCACGATCACGATGCCGCCGCCGACGCCGAACAGGGCGCCGAAGGCGCCGGCGACGAAGCCGATCAGGAGCAGCTTCGCCGAGGACACTTCCCTACTCTACGGCGCGTGGACGGACTCGCCCTGCTTGCAGCCGAGCCGCGGAACGCGGCGCTCTTCCTCGACGTCGACGGCGTGCTCGCGCCGATCGTCGAGCACCCGGAGGACGCATCCGTGCCGGGCGAGACGCGCGCCGAGCTCGAACGGCTCGCCCCGCGGTACGGCGCCGTCGCGTGCGTCACCGGGCGCCCGAGCGACGTCGCGCGGCGCATCGTCGGCGTCGACGGGATCACGTACGTCGGCCAGCACGGGCTCGAGCTCGAGCCCTCGGCGGCTGGGTGGGCCGACCGGATCCACTCCTTCGCGCGCCGGGTCGGCTGGGCGGACGTCGAGCTGAAGCCGCTGACGGCGGCGTTCCACTACCGGACGGCGCCCGACCACGAGGCTGCGCGGCGTGCGCTCGAGGACGTGGCCGCGGCCGCGCTCGAGGAGGGATTCCGCACGAAGTGGGGGCGGCTGGTGCTCGAGGTTGTCCCGCCCGTCGACGCGTCGAAGGGAACCGCCGTCCGGGCCCTCCTCGAGGAGACCGGGTTGAAGCGCGCGCTCTACGCCGGAGACGACGTCACCGACCTCGACGGCTTCCGCGCGCTCGACGGTCTCGACGTCGCCGTGCGCATCGCGGTCGCGTCCGCCGAGGGCCCGAGCGAGCTCGGCACGGTCGCCGACGTCGTCGTCGGCTCACCGTCGGCGTTCACCGAGGTGCTGAAGCAGCTGTAGGCGTCACAGCCCCAGCCGCTCGCGGATCTCCCGCGACTGGCGGCGCGCCACGTCGAGCTCCGTCCGCGCCTGGTCGGCGAGCTGGACGCGGAACCGGTCCGACGAGGAGCGTCTGACGGCTGCGACCTTGGCCAGGTTGACGAGGTAGGACCGGTGGATGCGCGCGAAGTGCGGCCCGAGCCGGTCCTCCAGCTCGCCGAGCGACGCCGTGCTCAGATACGAGCGGTCGTAGGTGTGGATGCGGCTGTAGTCGCCGTCGGCCTGCACGTAGTGGATCTGGTCGCGGTCGAGCAGCTCGGTGCCGCCGCCGCCCCCCACGACCGCGACCTTCTCGACGCGGGGCTCGGCCGCGTCGCGTGAACGCTCGCGCAGGCGCTCGACGACGCGCGCGAGCCGGTCCGGGTCGACCGGCTTCAGGAGGTAGTCGAACGCCTCGACCGCGAACGCCTCGACCGCGTACTCCGCGTGGGCCGTGACGAAGACGATCGCCGGCGGATCGCGGCGGCCGCGAACGCCCGGCGCCGCCTCGAGCCCCGACGCCCCCGGCATCTCCACGTCGAGGAAGAGAACGTCGTAGCGGACGTCGCGCGCGAGCTCGAGCGCCTCCGCGGCGGTCGCGGCCTCGCCGACGACCTGCACCTCGGCGTGGGCGCCGAGCAGGAAGCGGAGCTCCGACCGGGCCGGCGGCTCGTCGTCGACGATCAGCGCGCGAACGGTCATGCGGGCACGTCGAGGCGGACGACGGTGCCGAACGGAAGCGACCGCAGCCGGACGCCCTCGCCGTAATGGGCCGTGAGCCGGCGGTTGACGTTCGCGAGGCCGAGCCCGGTGCCCTCGCCGACCCCCGGCTCGAGGACCCGCTCGAGCACGTCGCGCGCGATACCCCTCCCGTCGTCGCGAACGGTGACGCGCAGACGGCCGCGCCGGACGCGAGCCCGGACGAGCAGGTTCAGCGGCCGGTCGGTCTTGCCGTGCTTGATCGCGTTCTCGACGAGCGGCTGTACGACGAGCGGCGGCAGGCGCACCGCGAGGGCGTCCTCGTCCGCGTCCACCGTTACGCGCAGCTGCGGTCCGAACCTGGCCTGCTCCAGCTCGAGGTAGCTCCTGACGTGACGAAGCTCCTCCTCGAGCGTCACGAACTCTCCGGGCTGAGCCAGCCGGCTCCGGAGGTGGGCGGCGAACGCGAGCACGAGGACGCGCGCACGGTCGGGATCGGTGCGGATGAACGACGCGATCGTGTTGAGCGCGTTGAACACGAAGTGCGGCTCCATCTGCGCCTGCAGCGCGGTCGTCGTCGCGGTGTGCAGCTCGGAGAGCTGCAGCTGCGAGGACAGGTGGCGGCCGACGGCCTCCAGCGTCTCGACCGCCGCCTCGTCGAGGGGGGAACCGGCGGTCGCGTAGGCGACGACGGCGCCGGCAGCGCCGTCGCTCCTCTGCAGCGGCACGACGGCAGCCGCCCCTAACGGGCACGCGGGGTTCTCGCACTCGGTGCGGATGCCGAGCGGCGCGAGCAGCGGCGCGTCGCGCGCGATCGCCTCGTAGACCGGGCGGATCGGCCGGTCGCCGCGTCCGTGGTGGTCGGCGCCGGCGCCGACGAACGCCAGCACCTCGTGCGCGTCGGTGACCGCGACCGCGCCGTAGCCGAGCTTCTCGAACAGCTCGTAGGCAACGGTGCGGGCCGCGCTCTCCGTCAGCCCGCGTCGCAGCTCCGGCAGCGTCGCGTCGAGCAGCTCGAGCGCCGGCGGCGCGCGGCGGCGGCGCCTCACGGCTCAGCTCTTCGCGATGCGCGCGGCCGTGCCGTAGGCGCAGATCTCCGTCCAGGTGTTGCCGAGCTCGGAGGTGTCGAACCGCATCGCGATCACGGCGTTCGCGCCCTTGGCCTCCGCCTCCTGGGTCAGCCGCCGGATCGCCTCCTCGCGGCCGTCGGCCAGCATCTTCGTCATGCCGCCGAGCTCGCCGCCGATCAGCGACTTCAGCCCCGCGCCGATCTGCGAGCCGATGTTGCGCGAGCGCACCGTGAGGCCGAAGACCTCGCCGTAGACCTCCGTGACCTCGTAGCCGGGAACGTCGTTCATCGTCGTGATCAGCATCGCTCGAGCACCTCCAGCACCCCGGGAATGGACGTGACGCGCGGACCATCCCACGTCTTTGCCTCCGGCCAGGACGGATCCTGCCCGGGCGCGTGGATCAGGATCGCCTGCATCCCCACGCGGCGCGCACCCTCGAGCTCGTCGTTCGCCCCGTCGCCGACGAACACCGCCTCGTCCGGCTCGACGCCGAGCTCCTCGCAGCACGCGAGGTAGATGCGCGGATCGGGCTTCGAGATCCCGATTCGCGACGAGAACACCTCCACGTCGAAGAGCCCCGCGAACGCCGACTCGGGCCATAGCGCCTCGACGTCCTCGCTGCAGACCGTGATCAGGCCGGTGCGATACCCGTCGGCTCGCAGGCGCTCGAGCGTCTCGACCGCGCCCTCGCGCGGCACGAGGCAGTGCCGCACGAAGTCCTGCCGGATCGTGCACACGTCCTCGACCGCCTCCGACGGCACGCCGACGCCTTCGAGCACGGTCCGCACCGGCGCCGTGTACCGGTTGGGGGCCGCGTACCAGCGCTCCCGGAAGCCGAAGCCCACACGCTCGTCGATGCGCTCGTTCATGCGTCTCGCCGCCTCCGGGTCCCACCCGATCAGGGTCTCCCAGAGGTCGAAGATCACCGCGCGGACCGGCGTAGGACCTCCCAGGTGCGGCGGATGTCCGCCTCCGTCGTCCGCTCGTTCCCGATCGCCAGCCTGATGATCGTGCGGCCGTCGAGCTTCGCCGTCGCGACGAACGCCTCCCCGGTCGCCGTCGCCGCGCGCGCGATCTCGTCGTTGTCGCCGTCGACATGCCGGAAGCACACCGTGGAGAACGGATGGGGCGCGACGACCTCCCACCCGGGCTCGGACTCGACGAGCGCCGCGAAGAGCTGCGCGAGCCGGACGTGCTCGCGGATCAGCGCGCGCAGCCCCTCGGCGCCGTACCAGCGCAGCACGAACCAGAGCTTCAGCGCGCGGAACCGCCGGCCGAGCGCCGGGCCGTAGTCCTTCAAATCCACCGCCTCCGGCGTGGCGGCGAGGTAATCCGGCACGAGCGCAAACGCCTCGCGGAACGCCTCGGGCCGGCGCGTCCAGAGCGTCGAGCAGTCCATCGGCGTGAAGAGCCACTTGTGCGGGTTCACGACGACGGAGTCGGCGCGGTCGGCACCGTCCATGCACCAGCGGAGCTCGGGGCACACGGCCGCGGCGCCCGCGTAGGCGGCGTCCACGTGCAGCCACACGCCCGCCTCCTCGCACCGGCGGGCGAGCTCCGGCACCGGGTCGACGGAGGTCGTCGCGGTCGTGCCGACCGTCGCCACCACTGCGGTGGCGTCGTCGAGCGGGAAGTCCGCGAGCATGCGGTACTCGCCGTCGACGGGCACCTTGCGGTACTCGAGCCCGACGAGCCGCACCGCCTTCTCGACGCTGAAGTTCGCCTGCTCGGAGGCGTACACCACTCCGCCGGGCCTGCGCGTGCGCGCAGCCGCCAGCGCAGCGATCGTCGACGTCGACGCGGTGTCCTCGATGTGGCCGTGCCAACCGCGGGGAAGGCCGAGAAGCTGCGCCAGCCAGTCCAGCACCGTCACCTCGAGCTCCGTCGCAGCCGGCGACGACAGCCACGTGAACGCGTTCACGTTCAACGCCGCGGCCAGCAGCTCCGCCAGCACGCCCGGCTCCGACCCGGTGTTGGCGAACCACGCGAAGAACCGCGGATGGTTCCACTGCGTGAGCCCGGGGACGATCAGCTCGTCGAAGTCGCGGAGGATCGCCTCGAACGGCTCGCCGTGCTCGGGCGCGGAGGCGGGCAGCCTCGCGCGGACGTCTCCGGGCTGGACGCGCGGAACGACGGGAAGATCCCCGACGCGGGCGAGGAACGCATCCGCCCAGTCGGCCGCCCGGTCGAGGTCGTCGCGGAAGCTCACGGCCGCTTCTTCCGCAGCTTCTCGATCTGCTTCCACGAGCGTGTGTTGAGCACGTCGTCCTTCGACAGCCACGCGCGGCGGGCCTGCCCGACGCCGAGCTCGACGAACTCGAGCGCGCCGACCTCGTGCGCGTCCGACGAGATCGCGAGCTTGAGGCCGGCCTCGCGCGCGGCGCGGGCGTGGACGTCGCTCAGGTCGAGCCGGTCAGGCTGGGAGTCGATCTCCAGGAACGTCCCCGTCTCGAGCGCCTTCTCGATCACGCGCTCGACGTCGACCGCGGACGGCGAGCGCTTGCCGATCTTCCGGTTCGTCACGTGCCCGATGCAGTCGACGTACGGGCTCTCCATCGCGGCGCAGACCCGGTCGGTCGGGTCCTGGTCGAAGCGAGAATGGACGGACGCGACGACCCAGTCGCGGGCGGCGAGATCCTCGTCGGAGACGTCGAGAGTTCCGTCTGCGCGGATGTTCACCTCGATCCCCTTCAGGATCCGGAACGGCGTCATCAGCTCGTTGAGGGCGTCGATCTGCTCCGACTGCTGCCGCAGGAGGTCGCCGCGCAGCCGCTGCGCGTGGTCGCAGATCGCGTAGTACGCGTACCCCCGCGCGTAGGCCGCCTCGACCATCGCCTCGAGCGAGTCCTTGCCGTCCGACCACGTCGTGTGGGTGTGGAGGTCGCCGCGAACGTCGGTCGGCTCGACCAGCGCGGGGAGCTCGTGCCTCCGCGCCGCGGCGAGCTCCCCGCCGTCCTCGCGCAGCTCGGGCGGGATCCAGTCGTACCCGAGGAACCCGTAGACGTCCTCCTCGCGCGCGAATCGGTGCTCCTCGCCCGTCTCGACGACCGTCACCGCGTACTCGGAGACCGAGAGCCCGCGCCGCACCGCGTCCTCGCGCAGGGCGACGTTGTGGTTCTTCGACCCCGTGAAGTGCTGGAGCAGGTTGCCGTAGCTCTCGGGCGGGACGACGCGCAGGTCGAACCGGAGGCCGTCGTGCGAGACGACCGTCGCCTTCGTCGGTCCCCTCGCCGCCACGTCTACGACCCAGGAAAGGCAGCAGAAGTAGTCGATCAGCGCTCCCGCGTCGGTCGCCGTGGCGATGATGTCGAGGTCGCGGACCGTCTCGCGCATCCGCCGGGCGGAGCCGGCGAGCGACACCTCGACGGACGCAGGATGCTCCTGCAGCACCTGAACGACCGCTCGCAGCTTCGGCAGCGTCGTCCCGAGCAGCGCGCGCCGGGGCCCCTCCGCGGCACGCGGCTGCGCGAGCGCGGCCACGATCTTCTGCTCGGTGCCGGGGCCGATGCCGGCGTGGCCGCGGAGCTGCTGGCCCTCGGCGGCCTCCTTCAGCGCCGCGACGGTGGTGATCCCGAGCTCCTTCCAGATGCGCCGAGCGGTCTTCGGCCCCAGCCCCGGCAGCCGCATGAACGTCGCCACCTCCGCGGGCACCTCCGCCTTCCGCTTCGTCAGCGCGTGGATCTCGCCGTCGTCGACGACCTCGACGATCTTGCCCTCGATCGTCTTCCCGATCCCCTGCAGCAGCTTCGCCTTCCCGTCGAGCGCGAGCTGCGCCACCGACGACGGCGTCTCGCGGATCCGGGCCGCAGCCTTGCGATACGCGCCGACGCGAAACGAGTCCGCGCCTTCGAGCTCCATCAGGTCGGCCAGCAGCTCGAACTGCTCGGCGAGAGCGTCGTTGCGCGGGAGGTCGCCCATCGCGGCGATGATAGGCAGCCCCGTGCGCGCGACCGTCTGCCTGCCCACGTACAACGAGCGCGAGAACATCGAGTCGATGCTCGACGCGCTCCGGCGCGTCCTGCGCGAGGGCGATCGCGTGCTCGTGATCGACGACGGGTCTCCCGACGGGACGGGCGAGCTCGCCGACGAGCTGGCGGCGACGCTCGGGTTCGTCGACGTGCTCCACCGCGAGGCGAAGGAGGGGCTCGGCCCGGCGTACGTGGCCGGGTTCCGGCGTGCCCTCGCGGACGGCGCCGAGCTCGTGCTCGAGATGGACTGCGACTTCTCGCACGACCCGGCGGACGTCCCGCGACTGATCGCCGCCGCAGAGGAGGGCGCGGACGTGGTTCTCGGCTCGCGCTACGTCGCCGGCGGAGGCGTGCGCAACTGGGGCCTCGTGCGGCGCGCGATCTCGCGCGGCGCGTCCCTCTACACCGCGCTGTTCCTCCAGATGCGCGTGAAGGACCCGACCGGCGGGTTCAAGTGCTACCGGCGCCGGGTGCTCGAGACGATCGACCTCGAGCGCGTGCGGTCCAAGGGCTACGCATTCCAGATCGAGACGACCTACCGCGCGAAACGGGCGGGGTTCCGGGTGGTGGAGATCCCGATCACCTTCGCCGACCGCATCGAGGGCCGGTCGAAGATGAGCCGCGCGATCGTGCTCGAGGCCGTGTGGCGCGTCCCTCTGCTACGGCTACGGCCGTGATGCGCGAGGTCACCGACGCGACGTTCGCAGACGACGTCCTCGGCGCGCCCACGCCGGTGGTCGTCGACTTCTGGGCCCCCTGGTGCGGGCCGTGCAAGGCGATCGAGCCTGCGCTCGCCGAGCTGCCGCTCGAGGTGGTCAGGCTCGACGTGGACGACAACCCGGTCACGGCCGCGCGCTACGGCGTGCTCTCGCTCCCGACGGTGATCCTGTTCGCGAACGGCGAGCCGCGCGTCACGGTGCAGGGGGCGCGGCCGAAGAGCCACTTCGAGAAGGCGTTCGCCGACTACCTCTGACGCACTTGGAGCGCGTCCACCTCGTGCTCCGACCAAAGGGAGTCTTCGCCACGCGCGTTGGCTGAGCGACCGTCGAACGCCGCCACCCCTACGTGAAGTGCTCCCAGCCGGAGAGCGGATACGGCTCGCCGTGGAGGAGCACCTCGACACCCTCGCCTTCCTCCACGCGGCCGACGGCGGCGAAGCGGCCCGCCTGCGGCAGTGCGGCGAGCAGCTCGAAGTCCTCGCCGAAGCCGACGTCATCGATGGTCGCGCCGGGCGCGAGCGGCACGCGCTCGAGCTCGATCACACAGCGCACGGCGGAGCGGCGCGCGATGTGTCCCGCGTCGACGGCCAGCCCGTCCGAGACGTCCATCTGCGCGTGCGCCGTCCGCGCGAGCTCGCGGCCGTCCTCGAGCCTGAGCGGGGGCCGCACGTAGCGGCCGTCGCGGAACGCCGCGCCCGCAGCGCCGAGCGGCCCGGTCACGACGAGCGCGTCCCCCGGGAGCGCGCCCGCTCGCCCGGGCACGCGTTCGCTGCGCCCGAGCGCGGTGACCGAGACGACCGTGACCGGCGACCCCGTCGTGTCGCCGCCCACGACGGCGACGCCGGCCTCGACCATTCCCTCGTAGAGCCCGACCGCGTCCTCGAGCGCCGTGTCGCGCGGCAGCGCGAGCGTCACGAGAAGCGCCTCCGGGACCGCGCCGGAGGCGGCAAGGTCGCTGAGGTTGACGGCCGCCGCGCGAAAGCCGAGCTCCCGCCACGACAGCCGGTCGAGCGTGAAGTGGACGCCGTCGACCAGCGCGTCCTGCGTGACCACGAGGCCCGAGACGACCGCTGCATCGTGCTCGGTGCCGACGATCAGGCCGCGCCGCTCGAGCTCTGCGAGCAGGCCGAGCTCACCCGTCTCCGAAAGCAGCGTCAACCGCCCTCCTCAGGTTCGGGTCGGTCGCGGCACGGATGGCCGCGACGCCGGCTGCTCCCGCCTCGATGCAGGCGCCGGCGTTGGACGCGTCGACGCCGCCGATCGCGACCACCGGGATGTCGACGGCGCAGCAGATGCGGCGCAGCCCGTCGAGGCCGATCGGCGGGTCGGCGTCGGTCTTCGACGGTGACGCCCACACGGGGCCCGCGCCCAGGTAGTCCGCGTCGGCGGCCACGGCCTGCTCGACGGACACAACCGACCGGCCGAGCAGGAGGCCGTGCGCGCGGGCGCGCTCCGCACCCTCGTCGGCCTGACCGAGATGCACGCCGTCGGCGTCGAGCCTCACCGCCGCGTCGACGTCGTCGTTCACGACGAACGTCACGCCCAGCGAGACGAACCCGTGCCCTCGCTCGACGATCTCGCTCGTCGGAGCCTTGGCGCGGAGCTGCACGACCGTCGCTCCCGCGTCGACCGCACGCCGCGCGGTGTCGAGGTCCGGAACGATCGCGTGCACCCTCACCGGACGCGCGCCCGCTCGTCGATCGTCTCGGGATCGAGCGCCGCCAGCGCGTCGTACAAGCCGACGTGGAACGACCCGGGCCCCTTCGCCTGGCGCGCGGCGTCCTCCCCCGCGACCCCGAAGGCGACGAGGGCGCCCACGGCTGCGTCGAAGGGTTCGGCGACGGCGAGAAAGCAGCCGGTGATCGCGGTCGACATGCAGCCCGTGCCGGTGACGGCCGCGAGCAGCGGGTGACCGTTCGCAATCGCGGCGACACGCTCGCCGTCGGACACGTGGTCGACCGCGCCGGTCACCGACGCGACCACGCCGAGCGTGTTCGCCGCAGCGCGCGCGAGCTCGGCGGGGTCGCCGCCCGCCGCCATCGACTCGACCCCGCGGACCTCGGCTTCCACGCCGACGAGAGTCGCCACCTCGCCTGCGTTCCCACGCAGGACGGCAACATCGACCTCGTCGAGGATCCGCTTCGCCGTCTCGGTCCGGTACGCCGTCGCTCCCGCGCCGACGGGATCGAGGACCACCGGAACACCCGCCTCGTTGGCCGCCCGGCCGGCGAGCAGCATCGCCTCGACCCAGTGCGGCGACAGCGTTCCGATGTTGAGCACGAGCGCGCCCGCGAGACGAACCATCTCCTCGACCTCTTCGCGCGCGTGCGCCATCACCGGCAGCGCTCCCAGGGCGAGCGTGGCGTTGGCGGTCTCGTTCATGACGACGTAGTTGGTGATCTGGTGGACGAGCGGCTTGCGCTCGCGCACCAGCCGCAGCGAGTCTCCGGCGTTCACGACCTTCCTTTCACGTTGAGGACGTCTACCGGCCCGTCGCCCGCACCGAGCCCGGTCAGCCCGTTTCGCACCGCCGCGGCGGCGGCCCGGGCGGCGCCGCGGGCGGCCTCGACGAGCGGGAGGCCGCGCGCGAGCAGCGCGGCGAGGGTGGCGGAGTGCGTGCAGCCCGCGCCGTGCGTCGCGGCGACCGCAAGACGCTGCACCGGGATCTCGACGTGCTCGCGGCCGTCGAAGAGATGGTCGACGGCGTCGTCCCCGTGGCCGCCGGTGACGATCGCCGCACGCGCGCCGAGGCCGACGATCTTCTCGGCCAGCTCGCGCCGCGTTCCCCCGCCCGCAAGCACCTGCGCTTCGGGCACGTTCGGGGTGACGACCGTCGCGAGCGGGAAGAGCCGGTCGACGAGCGCCTCCACCGCGTCGTCCTGGAGCAGCGCGGCCCCGGACGAGGCGACCATCACGGGGTCGACCACCAGCGGCACCGGCTGCGCCGCGAGGTAGCCGGCGACAGCCTCGATCAGTCGTCTCGAGAACAGCATCCCGGTCTTCGCCGCGTCGACACCCAGATCCGAGAAGACCGCGTCGAGCTGCGCGACGACGAACTCCGCCGGCAGCTCGTGGACCGCCGTCACGCCGACCGTGTTCTGCGCGGTCAGAGCGACGATCGCCGACATCCCGTACGTTCCCGCGGCCGCGAACGCCTTCAGGTCTGCCTGGATGCCCGCCCCGCCTCCGCTGTCGGAGCCGGCGATCGTCAGGACCCTCGCAACCGCTATGACGCACTCCCTTCGCCGGTACGAACCGGAGCAGGTTCGACGGGTGTGATCTCAGCCCCGCGCGGGGCACCCCGGTAGGGCGAGGCTAGCATCGACGCCGTGGCCGTCGACGTCCTGCGCTGGGAAGGCCTGCTGCAGGGCGAGGAGCTCGCGCACCTCGCGACCGAGCCGGAGCGCGACGCCCGGTTCGCACCGTTGCCCGATGATCTTCACCCGAACGCGCGCGCCGTGCTCGGCGTCGAGCAGCTCTATACGCACCAGCGTGAGGCCTGGGAGGCGGCCCGGCGCGGTGAGCACGTCCTCGTCACCACCGGCACAGCGTCCGGGAAGACGCTCGCGTTCAACCTCCCGGTCCTCGACGCGATCGCCCGCGAGCCGGCGACGCGCGCCCTCTACCTCTACCCGACGAAGGCGCTCGCGCAGGACCAGTTCCGCAGCCTCTCGGCGTACCGCCTGCCGAAGCTCCGGCCCGCGATCTACGACGGCGACACGCCGGCCGAGCAGCGCCGGCAGATACGGCGGGCAGCGAACGCGATCCTCACGAACCCCGACATGGTCCACGTCGGCGTCCTGCCGAACCACGACCGCTTCGGCGACCTGCTCGCGAACCTCCGCTACGTCGTCGTCGACGAGACGCACGTGTACCGGGGCGTGTTCGGGTCGCACGTCGCGAACGTGCTCCGCCGTCTGCGCCGGCTCGCGCGCGCCTACGGCGCCGAGCCGCAGTTCCTGCTCGCCTCCGCCACCGTGGCGAACCCCGGCGAGCTCGGCGCGGCGCTGCTCGGCGAGCGCGTGACGGTGGTGACCGACGACGCGGCACCGCGCGCGGAGCGCACGATCGTGCTCTGGAACCCCCCGCTCCTCGATTCGGAGCTCGGCCTGCGCGCATCTGCGCTGGCGGAGGCGGCGAAGCTCCAGGCGGCGTTCGTCGAGCGCGGTCTCCGCACGCTGACGTTCGCGAAGAGCCGGAAGGCGGCCGAGCTCGTCCACCGCTTCACGGCGGAGCGGCTCGGCGACGACTCGCACCTCTCTCCCTACCGGGCCGGGTACACGACGGCACAGCGGCGCGAGATCGAGCGACGGCTCGCCGCAGGCGAGCTGCTCGGCGTCTCCGCCACGAACGCCCTCGAGCTGGGAATCGACATCGGGCTCCTCGACGCCGTGATCAGCGTGGGCTTTCCCGGCACGGTCGCGTCGCTCCGGCAGCAGTGGGGCCGCGCCGGCCGCCGCGGCAGCGGCCTCGCCGTGCTCGTCGCGAGCGAGGACGGTCTCGACCAGTTCTTCATGCGCGAGCCGGACAAGCTGCTGGGGCGCCGCGTCGAGGCCGCGATCCTCGACCACGCGAACCCGCGGGTCCTCGCCGGCCACGTGCGCGCCGCCGCCTACGAGGCGCCGCTGACGGCGGCCGACGCAGAGATCCTCGGGCCGGAGGCGCTCGAGGCGGCGCGGACGGACCCCGAGCTGAAGGAGACGCGCGCCGGCGTCGTCTGGGCCGGCAGGGACCACCCCGCCGCGCGCCTTTCCCTGCGGGCCACGGACCCGGACGCGTTCAGCGTCGTCGACGCCACCACGGGCGACGTCCTCGGCCTCGTCGAGCGCTCCCGCGCCTACTCGACCGTCCACGAGGGCGCCGTCTACCTGCACCGCGGCGAGTCCTACCTCGTGCGCGAGCTCGACCTGAGGGTGCTGCACGCACTGGTCGAGCAGTTCTCGGGCGACTGGTACACGCAGGCGAAGAAGGAGACGATGACGTCGATCGTCGAGCCGCTGCGTGTCGAGCGCCGGCTCGGCATGGAGCTCACGTTCGGCCGGATCGAGGTGACCGAGCAGGTGGTCGCCTACGAGCGGAAGACGATCAGCGGGCAGGAGCGCATCGAGCTCGTGGCGCTCGACCTGCCCGCGACGAGCTTCGTCACCGAGGCGGTCTGGTTCCTGCCCGAGCCGCACCAGCTCGACGGGCTCGACGAGATGCCGCGGCTGCTCGGCACGCTGCACGCTGCCGAGCACGCGCTGATCGCGCTCCTGCCGCTGTGGGCGATGTGCGACCGCTGGGACATCGGCGGCCTCTCGACGAACGGCCACCCGCAGACGGGCCGACCGACCGTGTTCGTGTACGACGGCCACGCAGGCGGCGTCGGGATCACCGAGCGCGGCTTCGAGGAGTTCGAAGGGTGGGCGCGGGACACCGCCGCTCTGATCGCCGGCTGCCCGTGCTCCGACGGGTGCCCGTCGTGCGTGCAGAGCCCGAAGTGCGGCAACCTGAACGAGATGCTCGACAAGGCGGGCGCACTGACCTTCCTGCGCCGAGCTGTCGATTTCGCGGGCGCTCGTTCGTCGTAGGGACGACAACCCGCGAAGGAGGCGAGATGAAGTACGCGATTCTCATCTACTCGAACGAGGCCCGCGACACGTTCGACCGCCTGCCCGAGGAGGAGCAGCGCGCGGTCATGGGCGAGTACTTCGCCCTCTCGGAGCTGCCCACGACGGTCGGCGGCGCGCAGCTCCAGCCGGCCGCGACGGCGACCACCGTCCGCGTCGAAGACGGGAGCACGCTCCTCACCGACGGTCCGTTCGCCGAGACGAAGGAGGTGCTCGGCGGCTTCTACCTGATCGACGTCGACGACCTCGACGCCGCGCTCGACTTCGCCGCGAAGGTGCCGGCGGCGCGGATGGGCGGCCTGGTCGAGGTCAGGCCGCTGGTGGAGCGCTGACGGAGGACGTCTTCCGCGACGAGTGGCCGCGCGTCGTCGCGAACCTGGTCGGCTTCCTCGGCGACTTCGACCTCGCCGAGGAGGCCGCCCAGGAGGCGTTCGCGATCGCAGCCGAGCGCTGGCCGCGCGACGGCCTGCCGGCGAACCCGGGCGCCTGGCTGACGACGACCGCACGCAACCGCGCCGTCGACCGCATCCGCCGGGAGCGGACGTTCGCCGCGAAGGCCCACCTGGTCGCGCCACCCGAAGCGGTCGAGGACGACGTGTACGAGGACGAGACGGTCTTCCCCGACGAGCGGCTCGAGCTGCTCTTCACCTGCTGCCATCCGGCGCTCGCGCTCGACGCCCAGGTCGCGCTCACGCTGCGGACGCTCGGCGGTCTCACCACCGACGAGATCGCACGCGCCTTCCTCGTGCCGGACGCGACGATGGCGCAACGGCTCGTGCGCGCGAAACGCAAGATCCGAAGCGCGGGGATCCCGTTCCGCGTCCCGCCGGCGCACCTGCTGCCCGAGCGGCTCGCGGCGGTCCTCGCCGTCGTCTACCTCGTCTTCAACGAGGGCTACGGCGGGCGGCACGACCTCGCCGCCGACGCGATCAGGCTGGGCCGCGCCGTCGCCGAGCTGATGCCCGACGAGCCGGAGGCGCACGGCCTCCTCGCACTGATGCTCCTGCACGACGCGAGGCGCGACGCGCGCTTCACCGCCGGCGGCGACCTCGTGCTCCTCGCCGACCAGGACCGGACGCAGTACGACCGAGCGAAGATCGCGGCCGGCCGTGCCGAGCTCGACCGTGCGCTCGCGCTCCGCGGGCGCGGGCCCTACGTCCTCCAGGCGGCGATCGCGTCGCTCCACCTGGACGACCCTCCCGACTGGCGCGAGATCGCCGCGCTCTATCGAGAGCTCGCGCGGGTGACCGGGTCGCCGGTGGTCGAGCTGAACCGCGCCGTCGCCGTCGCGGAGGCCGAGGGGCCCGAAGCGGCGCTGCGTCTCGTCGATGCGCTCGAGCTCCCCGACTACCGCTACCTCCACGCGACGCGCGGCGAGCTGCTCCGCCGCCTCGGCCGTCACGAGGAAGCGCGCGCGGCGCTCCTCCGGGCGCTCGAGCTGACCACGCACGGGCCGGAGCGGCGGCTCCTCGAGCAGCGGCTTCGGGATCTTTGCGCGTAGAAGATAGAGCCGTGATCGCGGCGCGCATCGACGCGTTCCGGCAGCGGCTGCAGCGAGAGACGGCTGACCGCGTGGTCCGGACCCAGCACGGCCTCGCACTGCTCGCAGACGCGTTCCCGGACGTCTACGACCACAACTTCCTCGTGGTCGAGGGGCCCGCCGCGAGCGCGGCCGAGCTCGCCGCCGAGGCCGACGCGGCGCTCGCCGACCGCCGCCACCGGCGCGTGATCGTCGAGGGCGGAGGAGCGGGCCTGCAGGGCGACTTCGCGGACCTCCGCTACACGCTCTCGACGCATCTCGTGCTTGCGCACACCCGCGAGCCCGACCGGCTCGTCGACACCGGCACGATCCGCGAGGTGGCGCTCGACGACCTGCTGCCGGGACGAACGGAAGCGACGCTGCGAGAGCCGTGGGGCAACCGCGAGATCGCCCGGCAGCTCAACGACGCCAAGCGCCGCGTCGCCGACGCCGTGCCGACGCGGTTCTTCGCCGCGACGGCCGGCGGCGAGATCGCCGGCTGGTGCGAGCTGCGCGTGCGCGACGGCGTCGCCCAGATCGAGGACGTCGAGGTGCTGCAGGAGCAGCGCGGCCGCGGGCTCGGGCGCGCTGTCGTCCAACGCGCGCTGGAGGAGGGTCGCCGCGCCGCCGGGCTCGTCTTCCTCGAGGCGCTCGCCGACGACTGGCCGCGCGAGCTCTACGCCAAGCTCGGGTTCACCGCCGTCGGCCGCCGCGACTTCTACACGCGGCTGCTGCCGGTGGACGCGCGCGGCGCGGTGGCTTAGAGTCGGCCCACTTCGACGAGGAGGGCAGGCGATGGCTTCGATGCGGCTGCCCCGCCCGCGGCACGGGGATCCGTTGCAGACGACGCAGGAGCTGCGCGCGCTCGCGGCCGCGATCCTGCAGGAGGACGTCCAGACGCTCGCGCGCACGACGGCGTACCTGCGGCGGTCGTACCGCGTCGTGTTCGTGGGCTACGTCGCGATGATGGTGTTCGGCGTCGCCGCGATCGTGGCGGCGTTCGTCAAGGGGATCACCGCGGCGACGGTCGGCCAGGCCGCCGCGGCGATCGGCCTCGCCGGGCTCACCGTCGGCATCTTCGTCGCGTTCTTCGTGCAGCGGCCGTCGGCCGCGCTGGAGCGGAACGCGATCTTCATGCCCTGGGTCTCGATCGTGCTGACGACGTTCTGGACGCGCCTGCTCTACATGGACGACGAGGCGACGCTCGACGCGAAGCTCGGTCACGCCGCGAAGGAGGCGTCCGACGAGCTGAGCGCGATCGCGATGCGCTACGCCGTCATCGACGGCAAGGAGCTGTCGGTCGCGAAGCAAGCGGCCAGGACGCACGTCTAGCGGAAGCGCGCGAGCGCCTTCGCGATCGACTGCCGCGTGTGAAGCACGCCCTCGTGGAGGTCGCCGTGCAGCCGTACGCGCTCGAGCACGACCGGGATCGTGTAGATCGACGGGTTGAGCTTGTCGTCGACCTCGTCCCAGCGCAGCGGCGTGGAGACCGGCGCGTTCGGCTTCGGGCGGACGGAGTACACGGACGCGATCGTCTTCCCCTCGCCGTTCTGGTTCGCGTCGATCAGCACGCCGCGGCGGCGCGCCTTCGACCACTCCGTCGTCGCGAGCTTCGGGTGCGATCGCGCGATCGCGCCCGCGACGACCTCGGCGAACGAGCGCGTGTCGTCGTACGTGGAGCGGCGGTCGATCGGGACGAGCACGTGAAAGCCCTTGCCGCCGCTCGTCTTCGGGAACGACGCCAGCTCGAGCGCGTCGAGCAGCTCCTTCAGGATCAGCGCGACCTCGATCGTCTGCGCCCACGGCACCTCCGGCGTCGGGTCGAGGTCGAACAGCACGAAGTCGGGGCGGTCGGGCTTGTCGACGCGCGAGTACCACGCGTTCATGTCGATGCAGCCCATGTTCACCATCCAGAGGAGCGCGAGCTCGTCGTTCACGAGCGGGAAGTCGACCCACTTCTTCGTACGGCCGCGGTCGCGGGCCGAGACGAGAGCGTGGAACGTCGGGATCCACTCGGGCATGTGCTTGGGCGCGTCCTTCTGAAAGAACGCGTCGCCGTAGGCGCCGTCGGGGTAGCGGCGCATCGTGAACGGCCGGTCCTTCAGGTGCGGCAGGAGCACCGGCGCGACGGCGCGGTAGTAGCGGAGGAGGTCGCCCTTCGTGATCCCCTCGTTCGGCCAGAACGGCTTGTCGAGGTTCGAGAGCCGCAACTCGCGCTTGCCGACGCGGATCACGTCACCGATCTCGGAGTCGACGCTGCTCGGCTGCGGCGCGACGACCTCGCCGGCCTCCTTGTCTTCGCGGATCCCCTGGTACGCCGGGTGGCGCAGGTGGCCGTCGTGCGTCCACTCGCCGTACCGCACCTGTGCCACGAGGCGCGGCTCCACCCACTGGACGTCGCCCCTGCGGACGCGCGGCATCTTCGGCACCACGGCGAACGGCGACGTGTCGCGGTGCAGCGGGCGGAGCAGCTTCAGCAGCCTCCGAATCTCGGCGTCGTCGAACCCGGTCCCGACGTTCCCGACGTAGCGCAGCTCGTCGCCCTCGTTGACCGCGAGCACGAGCGAGCCGAAGGTGCCGGCGCGACGGCCGGCGCCGCGCGTGTAGCCGGCGACGACGAACTCGTCGACGTTCTCGGTCTTGATCTTCAGCCAGTCCCGCGCCCGCCGTCCCGGCTTGTAGGTCGAGTCGAGCCGCTTGGCGATGATCCCCTCCAGCTTCCGCTCGCGTGCGACCTCGAACAGCGCGTCTCCGTCGTCGAAGCCGTCCGAGAACGCCACCGACGTGACGCGTGCGTCCAGGAGCTTCCGCAGCCGTTCCTTCCGATCGCGCAGCGGGACCTCCACGAGCGGCTCGCCGTCGAGCTCGAGCAGGTCGAAGGCGTAGTACACGAGCGGCCCCGTCCCCTGCTGCAGCTCGGAGAAGCTCGAGCGGCCGGTGGGGTCGATGCGCGTCACCTCGCCGTCGACGACCGCGTGCGGGCTCTTGACCGCCTTCACGAGTGCCTTCGCAATCTCGGGAAAACGGGCGGTGAGGTCGTTGTCGTTGCGCGAGACGAGCCGGCACTCTCCGCCGCGGATGTACGCCACTGCGCGGTAGCCGTCGAACTTGATCTCGAACGTCCAGCCGTCCCTGTGCGGGACGCGCGTGTCGAGCGACGCGAGCATCGGCTTGTACGAGCCCTGCGCCGGCTCCCGCTCGTCCTCGTCGTGCCCCTTGATCAGGAGCCAGTTCTCCTTCTTCCCGTCGAGATGCGCCGGCACGAGCGTCCACCGGCCGCGCAGGCGCGTGCCGTGGAGCTCGACCGTCAGCTGCCCGTTCCGCTGTTCCTCGAGGAGCTCGTACGTGCCCTTGTCCCAGATCTCGACGCTGCCGGCCCCGTACTGGCCCTTCGGGATCTCGCCGTGGAACGTCGCGTACTCGAGCGGGTGGTCCTCGACGTGCACGGCGAGCGCGCGCGCCCCCGGCTCGAGCGGCACGCCCTTCGGCACCGCCCACGACGCCAGCGCACCCTCGCGCTCGAGCCGGAAGTCGTAGTGCAGGCGCCGAGCGTCGTGCCGCTGCACGACGAAGATGGGCCGGCGGCCTCGCTTCTTGCCCCCGAACGGCTCGGGGGTCTTCTTCGGGTCCCGCTTGCGGCGGTACTCGGCGAGCGACACCTACGAAGCTTTACGCGCCGAGCCGGCCTTGCGCTTGGAGCTCGTCTTCCGCTTGCGCCCGCTCGAGGACGTGCGCGCGCTCGCGCGCCGCTTCTTCGTGGCCGCGACGGACTGCCGGAGCGCCTCCATCAGGTCCACCACCTCGCCGCCCTCCTCCGCCTGCGGCTCGGGCAGCGGCTCGCCCTCCGCCTTGCGCTGCAGCAGCTCGAGGAGCTCGCTGCGGTAGCGGTCGTGGTACCGCTCAGGGTCCCACCTGTCGGCGAGGTTCTCGATCAGCGTCTTCGCCATGTCGACCTCGGCCTCGCGCACCTGCGGCGTCGGCGCGGCCTCCGGCTGCCGAACCTCGTCCGCGTAGTACATCGTCTCCAGCACGAGCGTGTCGCCGACCGGGCGGATGCACGCCAGGTGCTCCTTGTTGCGGATCACGACCTTCGCGATCGCGACGCGACCGGTCTCCTGCAGCGCCTTCACGAGCAGCCGGTACGGCTTCTCGGCGCCGTCCTGGGGCAGGAGGTAGTAGCCCTTGCGGAAGTACAGCGGGTCGATCTCCTCGATCGAGACGAAGTCGCAGATGTCGATCGTGTGGGTCAGCTCGATGTCGAGACGGTCGATGTCCTCCTCGGTCACCGCCACGAACCGTCCCTTCTCGACCTCGAAGCCGCGGACGATGTTCTCGGGGTCGACCGACTCCCCCGTCTCCTTGTTCACCTTGTCGTAGCTGATCGGAGACATGTCGCGCCGGTCGAGGAAGTGGAACCGGAGCTCCTGGGACGCCGTGGCGGTGTACATCCGCACCGGCACCGAGACGAGGCCGAACGAGATCGTGCCTGACCAGATCGGGCGCGCCACGACCCGCTTTTTTCCACAGCCCGGGCGGCGACAAACGACGTTTAGGGTCCGAGGCGCGGGACAGAACTCGAACCGAGCTTTTCTCCACCTGACGGGGGGTTAGGCGCTTCGGGGCCCGCATTCGCGGGCCTCGACGCGTTTACGGACAGGTCGTTCCCCGTTGAAAACCCTGTGGATGATGTGGAAAGCCGTATGGGCGCTAGGCGAACACGCCCATGCCGCGGAACTTCGCGCGGCGCCGGCGCCTGAGCTCGTCGCCCGGCGTGTCGTCGAGGTCCTCGAGGGCCTCGACGAGTGCCGACTTCAGGTAGCGGGCCGCGGCGTCGTGGTCGGTCTGCGCGCCGCCCGGGGGCTCGGGAACGATTCCGTCGATCACCCCGAGATCGAGGCAGTGCAGCGCGTCCGGCTTGAACGCCGCCGCCGCCTTCTTCGCCTCCCCCGCATCGCGCCAGAGGATCGCCGCGCAGCCTTCCGGGGTGATGACCGAGTAGATCGCGTTCTCCTGCATCAGCACCCGGTCCGCCACGGCGAGCGCGACGGCGCCGCCCGAGCCGCCCTCGCCGATGATGCAGGCGACCGTCGGGACCGTGAGCCGCGCCATCGCCGCCTGCGAGCGCGCGATCGCGCCGCCCTGGCCGTGCTGCTCCGCGGCTACGCCCGGGTACGCACCGGGCGTGTCGACGAGCGCGACCACCGGGAGCTGGAACCGCTCGGCGATCTCCATGACCCGCATCGCCTTGTGGTAGCCCTCCGGGTAGGCCATCCCGAACTGGCGGTCGAGGCGCTCCTTCACGTCCCGCCCCTTCTGGTGGCCGACGATCGCGACGGTACGGCCGTCGATCTTCCCGAGCCCCGTCACGAGCGCGCCGTCGTCCGCGCGGCTGCGGTCGCCGTGCAGCTCGAGCCAGTCGTCCACGAACCGCGCCACGTAGTCGAGCGTGTACGGCCGTTCCGGGTGCCGCGCGAGCTCGACCGAGCGCCAGATCGACTCGTCGCTCGTGTCGGCCTTCAGCCGTTCGAGCTGCTTCTCGAGCCGCTCGGCCTCGCCCTCGACGCGCGCGCCGCGCAGGAGCGGCAGCCGCGAGAGCCCCGACAGCCGCTGGCGCAGGTTGACCTCTTGATCGCGTTCGCTCACGTGAAGAGCCTCAGCGCGCGGGAGAGGTAGTCGCGCTGCTCGGCGCGCGGGACGATCGCGTCCAAATGTCCGAAGCGCAGGTTCTGCTCGGCGAGGCCGAAGTCCTCCGGCAGCTTCTCGCGCGTCGTCTGCTGGACGACACGTGGGCCGGTGAACGCGATCAGCGCACCGGGCTCGGCGATCGTCACGTCGCCGAGCGACGCGAACGACGCGAGCACGCCGGCCGTCGTCGGGTGCGTCATCACGACGATCAACGGCACGCGCGCGTCGTGCATGTCCTCGACCGCACAGACCGTCTTCGGGAGCTGCATCAACGAGAGGATCCCCTCCTGCATGCGCGCGCCGCCCGAGCTCGGGACCGCGATCAGCGGTGTCCCCCGCTCGGCCGCGGCGTCGCACGCCCGCGAGAACTTCTCGCCGACTGCGCTCCCCATCGAACCACCCAGGAACGCGAAGTCCATGACCGCGAGCTCGATCGGATGGCCGTCGAGCGTCGCATGGCCGACGACCATCGCCTCGCCTTGCCCCGTGTTCAGCTCGGCCTCGGCGAGCCGCTCGACGTACGGGCGCAGGTCGAAGAAGTCGAGCGGGTCCTCCGAGCGCACGCCCGCCGCCTCCTCCTGGAAGCTGCCCGGGTCGGCGTACCACTCGACGCGGGCGCGGGCCCGCATCGGGAAGTGGTACCCGCAGTGCGCACACACCCAGAGCGCACCCGCGAGCTCGTCGTCGCGGTAGTGCGAGCCGCACTTCGGGCACGTGTTGGGATGCCTCGCATCGGTCGGCGGAGGAGCGTGACGGTGCTCGACCTGGACGTCGATGCGCGGCTCGGACATCGTGCAGAGCTTAGAGGCCCAGCGCCGCACCGAGCCGGGGCAGCACCGCCTCGTTGCGCTCGGTCCGGAGGAGCCCCGTGAGGCCGGCTCCGAGCGGTCGCGGCAGCGACGCGAGGAGCTCCTCCAGCTCGTCGACCGACGGGCCGCCCGGCTCGGGCATGAAGACGTCGAGGCCGCCGGGGCGGATGACGTCGCAGTCGAGCGCGACGTAGAGGCGCTCCGGAAGCTCGCCCAGCTCGCGGCGGATGCCCGCCTCGGCGATGAACTCCTCCTCCGGCGGGTCGAGGTTGCGCGCTCCCACCAGCACGACGTCGGACGGCGCGACGTCGCCGGCATCGATCAGCATGCGGAGCGGCATGCCCCAGGCGTTGCCCGACGGCGACGACTCGGGCGTGTTCAGGTCGCCGTGCGCGTCGATCCACACCACGCCGAGGCGGCCGTGCCGGCGCGCGAGCTCGCGCACCGCGCCGACGTGCGAGCAGCAGCAGCCTCCCAGCACGAGCGGGCGCCTCGGCAGGGCCCGCCCCATCGCCTCCACCTGGTCGTCCAGCGTCTGCTCCTCGACTACGGACGCCTCGGGCCACGGCAGCTCGAGCGAGGCCGCGTCGGCCATCGCCTCCCCGCCGCTGCCCCACGCGCGCGGCACGCGGACGAGGCCCGCCGCGAACTCGCGGCCGCACGAGTGGCACTGGTAGTCGTCGCCGACCGCCACGGCGGTCAGCGTGCGGCAAACGGGGCAGCGTGCTCGGAGGGCGCTCACGCGGCGACGAGCTCGTCGAGCGTCTCCGGCAGCTCGAACAGATCCGGGAGCTCGCGCGTCGGCTTCGCGCCGTTCGCCTTCTCGCCCACGCGGTTGATCCAGACGCTGCGCAACCCGAGCTCGTTCGCGGGAGCGATGTCGTGGAAGAGCGACGCGCCCACGTGCACGTGCCCTGCGCGCGGCGCGCGCGTGCGGTGGAAGAACTCCTCCCAGTGCCGGTGCGCCGGCTTGTAGGAGCCGATCTCCTGCGCGACGACGACCTCGTCGAACGGCACGCCGATCTGCACCTGCGACGCCGCGATGAAGTCGTCGTCGGTGTTCGAGAGGATCGCGAGCTTCCAGCCGCGCCGGCGAAGCTCCTCGAGCGCGGGACGCACCTCCGGGAACGCCCGCCAGCCCGGGAGCGACTCGGCGAGCCCGTGCTCCTCGCCGTCCGGAGCGCCGAGCTGTCGCATCGCCTCCGTCAGCACCTCGCGGTAGCTGAGCTCGCCCGAGGCCTGCAGCCCCGGCTCGACCTCGTGGTAGCGGGCGAGCAGCTCGTCGGCGCGCGCCGCGCCGAACACGCGTGCGAGCTCGGCGCGCACGCCTCCGTCCCAGTCGATCAGCGTCCCGTAGCAGTCGAAGCTCGCCCATCGCTCCACGCTCCGAGTCTACGCGCGTCCCGCCGCGTCAGACGCGAGTCAGACGCGAGTCAGACAGGAGTCTGACACACGGAAGTGCGCCCAAAGTGTCGCGGAAGTGTCACGCGGCCACCGGCGCGGGCGGGCGGTAGGCGAGGATCTCCCAGCCGTGCTCGTCGAGCCAGCGCTTCGAGTCGCGGTAGTTCGGACGACGCTTCGCGACGAGCTGCCAGAAGCGCGGGCCGTGGTTCAGCTCGACGAGGTGGCAGATCTCGTGCACGACGACGTAGTCGAGGACGTCGTGCGGCGCGAGCACGAGCCGCCAGTTGAAGCTGAGCGTCCCCTTGCTCGAGCACGAGCCCCACCGACTGCGCTGGTCGCGCAGCGCGATGCGGTTGTACGCGACGCCGAGCGCGGCCGCCTCCGACTGGGCGATCAGCGAGATCCTCGCGAGCGCCTCGCGCCGCCCCTGCTCCTCCGTCAGTCGCAGCCGCTCCAGGCCGAGCTGCGGCAGGCGCGCCTTCGCGAGCTGCCGCTCGAGCCACGCGCGGTGGAACGCGATCGCCTCGCTGATCTCCTCCGCCGTCGCGCGCGGCCGCACGACGAGCTCCGGCGGCAGCCCGTAGCGGACGACGATGCGCGTCCCGTGCACGCGCTTCGACCGGCGGATGTGCAGTTCGATCGGCTTACCGGCGATGTCCAGCACGGCAACGCTCCTGCCCATGCGCGCAGGATTCGCGCACGGTGATGCGTTCTCCTACTCGAACTCGCGAACGACGATCGACGCGTTGTGCCCGCCGAAGCCGAACGAGTTCGACATCGCGACCTTCAGACCCGGCGCATCGCGCGACTGGTTCGGGATGTAATCGAGGTCGCAGTCCGGGTCGGGCTCCTCGTAGTTGATCGTCGGCGGCACCTTCTTGTCGAGGACCGCGAGCGTGGTGAACACGGCCTCGACCGCTCCCGCGGCGCCGAAGCAGTGCCCGGTGGCGCCCTTCGTCGACGACACCGCCAGGCCGTTGAGCGCGTGCTCGCCGAACGCGTTCTTGATCACCTTCGTCTCGGCCACGTCGCCGAGCGGCGTCGACGTCGCGTGCGCGTTGACGTACCCGACCTCCGACGGATCGACGCCCGCGTCGCGCAGCGCCATCGTCATCGCGCGCGCCGGGCTCTCGCCCGTGGGGTCGGGCTCCGTCATGTGCGCGGCGTCCGACGACATGCCGTAGCCGACGAGCTCGGCGTAGATGCGCGCGCCGCGCGCCTGCGCATGACCGACCTCCTCGAGCACGAGCACCGCCGCCGCCTCGCCCATCACGAGCCCGTCGCGCTCGAGGTCGAACGGACGCGACGCGTGGGCGGGATCGTCGTTGCGGCGCGAGAGCGCCCGCATCGCGTCGAAACCGGCGATCCCGACCTCGGTGATCGGCGCCTCCGTGCCGCCGGCGAACATCACGTCCGCACGGCCGGCGCGGATCATGTCCATCGCGTCGCCGATCGCCATGTTCGACGCCGCGCACGCCGTGCACTCGCTCATCAGCGGCCCCTTCGTCCCGAGCTCGATCGACACCCACCCGGCGCCCATGTTCGGGATGATCGACGGGATCGAGAAGGGGCTGACGCGGTCCGGGCCCTTCGTGAGCAGCACGTGGTAGCACTCCTGGTAGCTGTGCAGGCCGCCGATGCCGGTCGCGATCGACGCGCCGTAGCGGTCGGGCGCCTCCGAGACGTCGACACCGGAGTCCTGCTCCGCCTGGCGCGCGGCGGCGATGATCATCTGCGCGAACCGGTCCATCCGCCGAGCCGCCTTCCGGTCGAGCCAGGTCGTCGGGTCGAAGTCCTTCAGCTCGCACGCGAAGTGGACGTTGTAGTCGGAGTGGTCGAACGAGGTGATCTCGGCCGCGCCCGACTCGCCTGCGAGCAGGCGCGACCACGACGTCTGGACGTCGTTGCCGAGCGGGCTCACCATCCCGAGCCCGGTGATCACGACACGGCGCTCTTGCATCACATCCCCAGCCCGCCGTCCACCAACAGCACCTCTCCCGTGATGAACGACGCCTCGTCGGACGCGAGGAAGCGTACCGCCCCCGCCACCTCCTCCGGCTCGGCCACACGGCCGAGCGGCGTGTTCTGGACCATCGCCGCAGTCGCCCCCTCGGGCAGAACCTCAGTCAGCTGCGTCTTCACGTATCCCGGCGCGACGACGTTCGCGCGGATGTTGCGCGACCCCAGCTCCCGCGCGAGCGACTTCGTGAAGCCGATGATCCCGGCCTTCGACGCGGCGTAGTTCGTCTGGCCCCAGTTGCCGTGCACGCCGACGACGGAGCTGATGTTCACGATCGAGCCGCCGCGCTTGCGCATCATCGGCCGCGTGACCGCGCGGCACGTGTAGAAGACCGAGCTGAGGTTCGTCTCGATCACGGTCCGCCAGTCGTCGTCCGGCATGCGCGCGAGCAGGCCGTCGCGCGTCAGTCCCGCGTTGTTGACGAGCACGTCGACGTCGCCGGCCTCGTCGACGAGGCGCCGCGCGTCGTCGGCCGACGACACGTCGGCCTGCACGGCGCGGCCTCCGATCGACGACGCGAGCTCTTCCGCCTCCTCCTTCCCCGAGCGGTAGCCGACGACGACCGACGCGCCGGCGCGCGCGAGCTCCTGCGCGATGGCACGGCCGATGCCGCGCGAGGCCCCCGTGACCAGCGCGAGCTTCCCCTCCAGGGACGCGAACTGCGCCGCACTAGCCAAGCGCCTGCGTGACCTCGTCGAGCGACTTCAGGTCGCTCACCGAAAACGTGCGCACGGACTTGTCGATCCTCTTCAGTAAGCCGGAGAGGACGTTCCCCGGCCCCACCTCCACGAACGTCGTCACGCCGTCCGCGATCAGCGCGCGCGCCGCCTGGGTGAACCGCACCGGCGCCGTGAGCTGCTCGACGAGGAGCTCGCCGTAGCGCTGTGCGTCCTCCACCCGCGCCGTCACCGTCGACATGAACGACGCCTTGCTCTGCGCGAGCTGCACCCGCTCGACGGCCGGCCGAAGGCGCTCGGCCGCACGCTCGACGAGCGGCGAGTGGAACGCGCCGGAGACGCGCAGCTTGATCGCGCGCCGAGCGCCCTCGCGCGTCGCCTCGTCGATCGCCTCGTCCACCGACGGCGTCTCGCCGGAGATGACGAGCTGTCCCGGGCAGTTGTAGTTCGCCGGCCACACGTTCGCGATCCGCCTGCAGAGCGCCTCGACCGCCTCGTCGGCTAGGCCGAGGATCGCGGCCATCGAGCCGGGATGGGCCTTCGCCGCCTCCGCCATCGCGAGCCCGCGCTCGCGAACGAGCGTGATCGCGTCACGGACGGTCAGCACGTGGATCGACCCGAGCGCGCTGTACTCGCCGACCGAATGCCCGACGACGACGTCCGGCTCGATCCCGCGTGTCCGGAGCGCGGCGTCGAGCGAGAGGCACGTCGTGACGAGCGCTGGCTGCTGCACCTCGGTGTCGACGAGGTCCTCCACGGGCCTCTCGAAGCACAGCTCCTTCAGGTCCATGCCCGCAGCGTCCGAGGCCTCGTCGAAGACCGCCATCGCCTCCGGGACGGCCTCGGCGACCTCCCGCCCCATGCCTGCCTCCATCGAGCCCTGCCCGGGAAACATGAACGCCGTCTTGGTCATGCTGCTGCTCCAGTCGTCGGATGGGTCCATTCGATCAACGCAGATCCCCATGTCAACCCGGCGCCCATACCCGTCAGGAGCACGAGCTTCCCGGGTTCCAGCCGTCCGTCGTCGGCCGCGTCCGCGAGCGCGAGCGGGATCGAGCCCGACGAGGTGTTGCCGTACTTGTCGACGTTCACGACCGTCTTGTCCTGCGGGATCCCCAGCTTCCGTGCGGCGTGGTCGATGATCCGCACGTTGGCCTGGTGCGGCACGTAGACATCGACGTCGTCGACGGTCTTACCGCACTCGTCGAGGATCGCCTCCGCCGACGTCACCATCACCCGCGTCGCGAACTTGAACACCTCACGGCCGTTCATCTTCACGAACCGCTCGGGATCTTCGAACTTGCGCGACCCGCTCCCCGGCAGCCACAGGTTCGCGCCCCCGCCGCCGTCCGCGCCGAGCTCGAAGCCGAGGAAGCCGCCCCGGTCGACGCGCTCCATCACGACGGCGCCGGCGCCGTCGCCGAACAGCACGAGCGTGGAGCGGTCGGTCCAGTCGAGGATGGTCGACAGGACGTCGCCGCCGACCACGAGCGCGCGCCGCGACAGGCCCGCCGCGAGCATCCCGTGCGCCTGAGCGATCGCATAGACGAACCCGGTGCACCCTGCGGAGAGGTCGTACGCCGCCGCGTCCGGCATCCCGAGCGCGTCGGCCATCAGCGCGCTCGACGACGGGAAGGCCATGTCCGGCGTCACGGTCGCCACGATCAGGAGGTCGATCGACGCGGGGTCGACCGCCGCCATCTCGAGCGCACGCCGCGCCGCGGGCAGGCAGATGTCCGTGAGCGCCTCGCCGTCGGCCGCGATCCGCCGCTCGCGGATGCCGGTCCGCTCGACGATCCACTCGTCGCTCGTGTCGACGAGCCCGGAGAGCTCGTCGTTCGTCAGGACCCGGTCGGGGACGTGACAGCCGAGACCGGTGATCGAGATCGCCTGGCCGTCCGCACGCGCGATCACGGGGTATCCCCGACCGCGAAGGTCAGCGTGCCGCGGACGGCGAGCTCCCCGTCGACCGTCGCCCTGACCTTGCCGCGCCCGACGGGGCCCCGCACCGCCTCCACCTTGCACTCGAGCGTGAGCACGTCGCCCGGCCGGACGACGCGCTTGAACCGCACGTCGTCGATCCCCGCGAACAGCGCGAGCTTGCCGCGATTCTCCTCCTGCGAGAGCACGGCCACCGCGCCGCACTGCGCGAGCGCCTCGATCATCTTCACGCCGGGCATGATCGGGTTCCCGGGGAAATGACCCGCGCAGTCCGCCTCGGTCACCCGCTTCCGCGCCACGACGCGCTCGCCCTCCACGAGCTCGACGACCTCGTCGATCAGCAGCATCGGATCGCGATGCGGCAGCACGGCTTCGATCGCTGCCTTGTCCATGGGCAGGGGCGACATGCGTGCGTACCTTAGTGTGCGTGGAGCTCACGCCCGACGTTGTACGGCCTGCGCTTCGCGGCACGTTCGGGCGCGAGTACCACTGGGCACGCGAGACGGCGACGACGCAGCGGATGCTGCCGCCGGAGGCAACGCACGGCGCAGTCGCGCTCGCAGAGCGCCAGACGGAGGGACGCGGCCGCCTCGGCCGCACGTGGGTCGACTCGGCGCTGATGTTCTCCGTGGCGCTCCACCCGCCGCCGCTCGTCGCGCGCTGGCCGGAGCTCACCCTCGTCGCCGCGCGTGCCGTCGCCGACGCGATCGGCGACCGGGCGGCGATCAAGCACCCGAACGACGTCCTCGTCGACGGCCGCAAGGCCGCCGGCGTGCTCGCCGAGGCGGGCACAAGGGTCGTGCTCGGGATCGGCATCAACGTCGGGGGCGCGAAGTGGCCGGGCGGAGGGTGGGTCGACCGCGACCGCCTCGACCTGCTCGTGGACGTGCTCGAGCGGCTCGAGCGCGGCTACGACGCCTGGCTGAATACACTTCTGTCAACGTGAAACGCCTGCTCGTCGCGGCATTCGTGGCCACCCTGACGCTGCCGGGCGCAGCAGCCGCCGCGGCGCCGCGCGTCCTCGCGATCCACTTCGCGCAGGAGGTCAACCCGGCCACGCAGGACTGGCTCGACGGCCAGCTCGGCCATGCGCAGTCGCACGGCTACTCGGCCGCGGTGATCGTGCTCGACACGCCTGGCGGCCTCGAGGACTCGATGCGGAAGATCGTCCAGCGGGAGCTGTCGCTTCGCATCCCGGTCATCGTCTACGTCTCTCCCAACGGAGCCCGCGCCGCGTCCGCAGGCGTCTGGATCTCGGAGGCGGCCGACGTGCTGGCGATGGCGCCGGAGACGAACATCGGCTCGTCCACGCCGATCAACGGGACGGGCGCGAACATCGGCAGCGACCTGCGGCGGAAGGTCGTCAACGACGCCGCGGCGTCGCTGCGCGGGCTCGCGAAGTCGCACGGCCGCAACGCCGCGTGGGCGGACGCCGCCGTCCGCGTCGCCTCGAACCTGACGGCGCAGGAGGCGCTGCGGAAACACGTGATCGACGTGATCGCGCCCACGCTGCCGGCGTTGCTCGATAGGATCGACGGGCGCGTGACGGTGCCGCGGCACCTCACGCTGCACACGCGCAACGCGCAGATCGTCGACGTCAGCCCCGGCTTCTTCACGCGGTTCCTGTCGACGTTGATCGACCCGAACATCGTCTCGCTGCTCTTCCTCGCGGGTCTCGCGGGCCTCGGGTTCGAGCTGTTCCACCCCGGCGTCGTGATCCCGGGCGCCTTCGGCGCGATCTGCATGGTCTGCGCGCTCTTCGGCTTCTCGGTGCTCCCGATCTCGTGGGCCGGTCTCGTGCTCGTGCTGCTCGGAGCGGCGCTGCTCGTCGTCGACGCGCACGTCGTGACGCACGGCGCGCTCACCCTTTCGGGCCTGGTCGCGATGGCGTTCGGGCTGATCATCCTCTTCCACAACGCCCCGGCGCCGTACCACGTGAACACGGCCGTCGTCGTCACGGTGACGGCGGTGCTGGGCGGGTTCTGGGCGCTCGCGGTCGGCAAGTCGATCGCCGTGCGCCGGCGGCCCGTGACGGTCGGCCCGGAGGAGATCGTCGGCATGCACGGCGTCGTCCGCCCGGGGGGCCAGGTGTTCGTGCGGGGCGAGCTGTGGCGCGCGCGCTCGCTGGACCGGCTCTCGCCCGGCGACCGCGTCGAGGTGGACAGGCTGGACGGCCTGACCCTCGAGGTGCATAGGATCGTGACGTGACCGCGCTTGTCGTCGTTCTCGCGATCATCGTCTTCTTCCTCGTGCTGTACGCGATCGCCGCGATCAAGGTGCTACGCGAGTACGAGCGCGGGATCGTGTTCCGCCTCGGCCGCCTCTTCCCGCAACCGAAGGGGCCCGGGCTGATCTTCCTCATCCCGATCGTCGACCGGATGGTGCGCGTCGACCTGCGGACGATCACGCTCAACATCCCGCCGCAGGAGGTGATCACGAAGGACAACGTCCCCGTGCGCGTCAACGCCGTCGCCTACTTCCGGATCGTGGAGCCGAAGCAGGCGATCGTGCAGGTCGAGAACTTCATGGTCGCCACCTCGCAGATCGCCCAGACGACGCTTCGCTCCGTGCTCGGCCAGCACCAGCTCGACGAGCTGCTGTCGGAGCGCGAGAAGATCAACACGATCCTGCAGGAGATCATCGACGAGGCGACTGCGCCCTGGGGCATCAAGGTTTCGATCGTCGAGGTCAAGGACGTCGAGATCCCGCAGGGCATGCAGCGCGCGATGGCGCGGCAGGCCGAGGCCGAGCGCGAGCGGCGGGCGAAGGTGATCAACGCCGAAGGCGAGTTCCAGGCGTCGGAGCGGCTGAAGGACGCCGCGACGGTGATCGAGCAGCACCCGATCGCCCTCCAGCTTCGCTACCTGCAGACGCTGCTCGAGCTGGGGTCGTCGCAGGCGACGACGATCGCGTTCCCCGTGCCGATCGAGATGCTGAAGGCGCTCGGCGCGGGCGCCGACAAGAGCTAGGCGGCGCCGGCCGGCTTCTGCTCGCGGAAGCGGCGCGCAGCGTCGATCGCGGCGCCGAGGTTCAGGCCCTTGTCCTTCGCCTGCTTGATCAGCATGACGGTCTCGACTGCGTTCATGTCGTAGATGCGCTGCTTCTTGCCCTTGGTCGGGATCTGCGCCTTGTTCGTCCAGTAGTCGAGCTGCATCTTCGAGATCCCGGCGATCGCGCACACCTGGCCGAGGTACAGCTCGATCTTGTCGAGGTGCTGAGCCATGTCGATCGGCTCGAGCAGATCGACGCTGTCGGTATAGGCCATGCCGGGCTTCCTTTGTTCGACGACTCCCGACCCCTTACTCGTACCTTGTACCACTACCTCTTTCAAAAGGGAAGTGGAGGAGGCGGAAACCGGGAGCCGGCGCTTACTCGTCGTCGCCCGACTCGACGACGGGGGCGAGCGAAGAGACCTGCTCGCCCTCGCGGAGCCGCATCACGATCACGCCCTGCGTGGAGCGGCCCATGCGCCGGATGTCGTCGACCGGCATGCGGATGACCGTGCCGCCGGTCGAGATCAGCATCACCTGGTAGCCGTCGCGGACGACGCGGGCGCCGGCGAGGCTCCCGCGCGCCTCGGTCAGCTGCACCGTCTTCACGCCCATCCCGCCGCGGCCCTTCCTCGGGTACTCGGAGACGCGCGTGCGCTTGCCGTAGCCGTTCTCCGTCACGACGAGGAGCTCGGCGTCGTCGGCCGCGATCGCAACGGAGATCACCTCGTCGTCACCGCGGAGCCGCATGCCCTGGACGCCGGACGCGTCGCGGCCCATCGGTCTGACGTCCTTCTCCGAGAAGCGGATCGCCTGCCCCAGCTTCGAGACGAGCAGAACGTCGTCACCGCCGGCGGAATGCCGCACGCCCACGAGCTCGTCGCCCTCGCGCATCTTGATCGCAATGATCCCGTCGGCCCTCAGGGGCGTGTTGTAGGCGGCGAGCTCCGTCTTCTTGACTACGCCGTTCTTCGTCGCGAACAGGAGGTACTTCGCCTCCTCGAAGTTGCGCGTCTGGACGACGGCGCGCACGGTCTCGCCCTGACGGAACGGCAGCAGGTTGACGATCGCGCGGCCCTTCGACTGGCGGGATCCGAGCGGCAGCTCGTGCACCTTGAGCCGGTACACCTTGCCGACGCTCGTGAAGAACAGGATGTAGTCGTGCGTGGAGGCGACGAACAGGTGCTCGATGTAGTCGTCGTCCTTCAGATCCATCCCCATCACGCCGATCCCACCGCGGCGCTGCTCGCGGTACGCGGTCACCGGCAGCCGCTTGATGTAGCCGGAGCGCGTGATCGCGATCACCATGTCCTCTTCCGCGATCAGGTCCTCCAGCTCGAGCTCGGTCTCCGCCGCGACGATCTCGGTCCGGCGGTCGTCGCCTCGGCCGTAGATCGACTTGAGCTCGAGCAGCTCGTCCTTGATCAGCGCGTCGATCTTCTCCTCTGAGCCGAGGAGGTCGCGCAGCTCCTCGATGCGCTCCTTCTTGTCCTTGTAGTCCTGCTCGACGCGGCTCCGCTCGAGGGCGGTCAGCGCGCGGAGGCGGAGCTCCAGGATGGCGACGGCCTGCCGCTCGCTGAGGCCGAAGCGCTCCATCAGGCCGTTCCGCGCGGCCTCCGTGTCGGCGGATGCGCGGATCAGCTGGATGACGGCGTCGAGGTTGTCGAGCGCGATCAGGTAGCCCTCGAGGACGTGGATCTCGCGCTCGAGGCGGCGGAGCTCGTGCTTGGACCGGCGCGTGACGATCTCGCGCTGGAAGTCGAGGTAGTGGCGGAGCAGCTCGAGCAGCGAGAGCGTCCGGGGCACGCCGTTCACGAGCGCGACCGTGTTGACGCCGAACGTCGTCTGCAGCGGCGTGTGCTTGAAGAGCTTGTTGAGCGCGACCTGCGGGACGGCGTCGCGCTTCAGCTCGATCTGGATGCGCATCCCCGAGCGGTCCGAGTGGTCCTGCAGGTCCGAGATCTCGGGGAGCGTCTTGTCGTTGACGAGCTCCGCGATCTTGGCGATGACGCCGCTGTCGCCGCCCTTCTTGACGCCGTACGGAAGCTCGCTGACGATGATCGCCGTGCGCCCGCCGCGCAGCTCCTCGATGTGGGCGCGCGCGCGCATGACGACGCGGCCGCGGCCGCTGCGATACGCATCGCGGATGCCCGAGCGACCGACGATGATCGCGCCGGTCGGGAAGTCCGGGCCCTTCACGTGCTTCATCAGGTCCTCGACGCTCGCGTGCGGCTTCTCGATCAGGGTGACGACGGCGTCGATCACCTCGCCGAGGTTGTGCGGCGGGATGTTGGTGGCCATGCCGACGGCGATCCCGGCGCTGCCGTTCACGAGCAGGTTCGGGAAGCGCGCAGGCAGCACCGTCGCGATCTGCTTCGACTCGTCGTAGTTCGGCTCGAAGTCGACCGTGTCGGAGTCGAGCTCGCGCAGCATCTCCTCCGCGATGCGCGCAAGGCGTGCCTCCGTGTTGTGGCTCACGAATCCGTTTGTGAGGAACGAGTGGTCGTCGGTGTCGACACGAAGCGAGTAGACCGGCTGCACGCCGGCGTCTTCGACGGACGCAACCCGCGCGTAGTAGTAGGCGCCGTCGACGAGCGGTTCGACAACGGCCTTGACCTCGTCCGACGCGATCCGCTCCATGATCGCCGCACCATCTTGCTCCCACCGCTCGATGCGATCCACGTTGTGGCGGCGCAGCCAATCCTTGTCGGCCGAGCGCGAGCCACAGTCGCTCCGGATGTAGGACGCGACGCCCGGAACGCGGTCACTCGACAGCGCTCGGCTCTCTTTCGGGATCTGCGCGAGCTCACGGTCGAGCTTCGCCTGCTTGTCGCCCAGGAATCCGACATTGCGAGCGAAGAGCCCCGCGTCGCGCCGGTTCGTGATCACGACCTCGATCTCGCCCTTCGCATACCGCCAGAGGCGCGACACGATCCCGAACTCCAGTAGTAGGAGCTGCACGTCCTTCGCGAGCTCGTGGCTGTAGGTCGAGCAGGAGATCTGGATCGTCTTCCGCGGCAGCAGCGACGAGGAGCCGTCGCCCGTGAAGAGCGCCTGCAGGAAGACGCGCTTGTACGCCTGCGAGCCGCGCCAGACACGCTCCGGGATCCGCTTGTCGTGCGTGGCCGAAGAGGTGTCCGCAGCAAGACGTAGAGACTCTTCGCGTTCTCGGTCCGAGAGCGTCAGCTCGGCGGGGCGCGGAGTCCGGCCGATCGCGACACGGTCCCCCGGCTCGAGCTCTTCGAGGAGCTTCCAGAGGAGCATCGGCACGCCTGCGACGTCGGCCAGGCACAGCACCGGGTGGTTGTGCGTCCCTTCCAGCTCGTACCCCTCGCGCGTGCGAACGCGCAGCGTCGGGTGGTCGCCCGAATGAAAGAGCTTCGACGCGCGCACGGGCCGGCCGAGGCGGTCGAGCACCCCTAGGTCGACATCGTGCTCGGTCTCGGGCGCGGCGTCAGCGATTTCCTCGATGCGAACCGTTCCGTCAGCTGTCGCGACTCGCGTCCCGGGCGCGACACAGTACCTCATCGCCGCCGGGGGGTCGTCGTCGATCGAGCCGAAGTTGCCCTGGCCGTCGACGAGCGGGTAGCGCAGCGAGAACGGCTGCGCCATGCGCACGAGCGTGTCGTAGATCGCCGCGTCGCCGTGGGGATGGAAGTTCCCCATGACGTACCCGACGATGTTCGCGCTCTTGACGTACGGCCGCCCCGGCCGGTTTCCGTTCGTCCACATCGAGTAGAGCACGCGCCGGTGCACCGGCTTGAGGCCGTCGCGCACGTCGGGCAGCGCGCGCGACACGATGACGGACATCGCGTAGTCGAGGAAGCTCGAGCGCATCTCGTGCTCGAGCTCGCGGGGCTCGATCCGCCCCGGACCGAGCGCGCCCGTCTCGAGCTCAGACATCGAGGTACTTCACGTTGGTCGCGTTCTCCTCGATGAACACGCGCCGCGGCTCCACGGCGTCGCCCATCAGCATCGAGAAGAGGCGATCTGCCGCGGAGGCGTCCTCGACCTCGACCTTGATCAGGAGCCGCTTCGCGGGATCCATGGTCGTCTCCCAGAGCTGCTCCGCGTTCATCTCGCCGAGACCCTTGAACCGCGAGACCTGCATGCCCTGCTTGGCTGCGTCGAGCACGCGCGAGCGGAACTCGTCGAACGTCTCGGCGACCTCGCGCTCCTTGCCGACCGTGACGGTGAACGGCGGCTCGCCGATCTGGCCGGCGAGCTTCGCGTACTGCGTCCGGAGCCCCGCGTAGATCGGCGAGGCGAGCAGCTCGACCGGGACGGCGATGTTGCGCGCGGCCGACGTCTCCGTCTCGACCACGCGCACGCGAAACTCGTCCTCGCCCCCGTCGAGAAGCGAGAGCGCGTAGCCATTCTCGCCGACCGACTTGATCGCGTTCGCGAAGTCCTTCGGGCCGTCGATCTCGTGCTCGACGAGCCGGTGCAGGATCATGAGCTCCGTCGCGGGCCCGCCGAAGTCCGACCGGAGGCGAGCGTGGTAGCCCTCGTACTGGTGCAGGTCCTTGACGAACCTGGTCCACTTCGCCTCGGTCAGCTTCACCTGCGCGCCCGAGCGGTCGCTGACCTCGACGGCCGGCACGCGCTCGCGCGCGAGCAGCTCCTCGAGCTGCGAGTCCTTCTCGAAGTAGAACTCCCGGCTCCCGAGCTTGACCTTGTAGAGCGGCGGCACCGCGATGTACACGTGCCCGGAGTTGATGAGCTCGGGCATCTGACGGTACAGGAACGTGAGGATCAGCGTGCGGATGTGCGAGCCGTCGACGTCGGCGTCGGTCATGACGATCACGCGGTGGTACCGCAGCTTCTCGAGGTCGAACTCGTCGCCGATCCCCGTGCCGATCGCGGTGATCATCGCCTGGATCTCGTTGTTCGAGAGAACCTTGTTGATGCGGTTCTTCTCGGTGTTGATGATCTTCCCGCGCAGCGGCAGGATCGCCTGGTAGGTGCGGTCGCGCCCCATCTTCGCCGAGCCGCCGGCGCTGTCGCCCTCGACGATGAAGAGCTCCGCCGCCTCGGGGTCCTTGATCGAGCAGTCGGCCAGCTTCCCCGGCAGCGACATCGACTCGAGCGCCGACTTGCGCCGCGTCAGCTCGCGTGCCTTCCGCGCAGCCTGGCGTGCCCGCGACGCGGCGATCGCCTTGTTGACGATCTGCCGGGCGTCCGTCGGGTTCTCCTCGAAGAACTCGGCGAGCTTCTGGTTCACGGCCGTCGAGACGAGACCGCTCACCCACGGGTTCCCGAGCTTGGTCTTCGTCTGCCCCTCGAACTGCGGGTCCTGGAGCTTCACCGACACGACCGCCGCGAGGCCTTCGCGCACGTCCTCACCCTCGAGGTTGTCGTCCTTCTCCTTCAGCAGCCCCTTGTCGCGCGCGTACTTGTTGATCGTCGACGTGAGCGCGGAGCGGAACCCGGACATGTGCGAGCCGCCCTCGTGCGTGTTGATGTTGTTGGCGAACGAGAAGACGGACTCCTGGTACGACGCGTTCCACTGCATCGCCACCTCGACCTCGCCCTGCTCGTTGGTGGTCGAGAAGTAGACGATGTGGCGATGGACGGTGTCCTTTGACTCGTTGATGAACGCGACGTAGTCGCGGATGCCACCCTCGTAGTGGAACTCGACAGGCTTGCCGCCCTCCGCGCGCTCGTCGACGAACGTGATGCGGAGCCCGCGCGTGAGGAACGCGACCTCGCGGAAGCGCGAGAGGAGCGTCTGCGCGTCGTACTCGACCTCCTCGAAGATCTCGGCGTCGGCCAGGAACGTCGTCGTCGTCCCGGTCTCGCGCGATTCGCCGACGACCTCCATCGCGCCGCGGGGGACGCCGCGCTCGAACTCCTGGCGGTACACCTTCCCGTCGCGCTCGACCTCGACCACGAGCCACTCCGAGAGCGCGTTCACGACGGAGGCACCGACGCCGTGTAGGCCTCCCGAGACCTTGTAGCCGCCCCCGCCGAACTTCCCACCGGCGTGCAGCTTGGTCATGATCACCTCGAGAGCCGGCACGCCCTGGTCGGGGATGACGTCGACCGGGATGCCGCGGCCGCGATCCCGCACGGTGACCGAGTTGTCGGGGTGGATCGTGATCTCGATCGAGTCGTTGTGTCCCGCCAGCGCCTCGTCGACCGAGTTGGCGACGATCTCCTCGACGAGGTGGTGGAGGCCGCGCGGGCCGGTCGAGCCGATGTACATGCCCGGGCGAAGCCGGACCGGCTCGAGACCCTCGAGCACGGTGATGTCCTTGGCCGTGTAACCGGCCTTCGCCTTGGTCTTCGCCATACTGAAGAAAAGCCTGCAAAACGCAGGTTTTGCGAGGCACGGGAAGTGTATCAGACGAGGCGGCCGTCCCGCCCCCGCGCAAGCCCGAATCTGACCGCTTTTTGCACAGTTTCGCGCAGCTTTTCGTCGGCGATCGAGGCGGCCAGCGCGCGGGCTCGCACGTCGTCCTCGAGCGACGGCTCGAGCGGGCGCGGAACGGGCTCCTCTGCCGGCTCGGGCAGGGGCCCCGGGGCGAAGCGGACCTTCGGGACGCCGAGCCGCTCGGCGATCTCCCCCGCCCGCTGGCCGAGCTCGAAGGCCCAGACGGAGTCCGCCGTGTTGACGTGGACGGTGCCGTCCCGCGCGATCCGCGCGGGGCAGGCGTTGCGGGCGATGGCGGCGCCGACCGCCGCCGGCCACCGCTCGAGAAGCTCGGGCATCCCCGCCTGAGGGCCGAACCGCGCGAGCTCCGACCTGATCTCGTCACCGAGCCGTTCCATGCTCCACCTCCACGACCTGGTCCGCCTCGACGGGGAGCGCCGAGACGTGCGTCGCGGTGATCATCGCCTGTCCCATGCGCGCCACGCGCTCGGCGAGCAGCCTGCGCCGGACGGGATCGAGCTCCGAGAGGACGTCGTCGAGGAGCAGGAGCGGCGGCGGCTCGAGCAGCTCTGCCTCGGCGAGCAGGAGCGACAGCACCGCCAGACGCTGCTCGCCCTGCGAACCGAACCGGCGCAGGTCCCGGTCGCCGCTGGCGATCAGGACGTCGTCGAGGTGCGGCCCGGCGCCCGTCACCCCGCGCTCGACGTCCTGCGCGAGCCGTGCTTCGAGCCCGGCGATCGTCGGCGGGCAGCTGTCGTACGCGAGCCGCGCCTCCGCGAGCCCGAGCTCGCCGGCGCGGGCCGTGAAGCCAGGTGCGAGCCGGTCGATCGCGGAGCGCCGCGCCGCCACGAGGGTGTCGCCGAGCGCCACGACGCGTTCCGTCCACGGCTCGAGCGCGCTGCGCTCCGACAGGCCGAGCTGGACGCGGCGGAGCGCCGCGTTCCGCTGCGCGAGCGCTGCGAGGTAGTCCTGCGGAGCCCCCGCCCGCGCCGGGAGCAGCCGGCCGACCACGCGGTCGAAGTACGCCCGCCTCGCTGCAGGGCCGCCCTTCACCACCGCGAGCCGGTCGGGCGTGAACACGAGCGTCGAGAGCTCGCGCCGCAGCGACTCTGCCGACGGGAGCCGCGCGCCGTTCAGCCTCGCCTCCTTCGCCTGCCCCTCGCGGAGCGTCAGCGAGACGGCGACGGGCGCGTCGCCGCGGCGCCCGGCCACCTCGACCCGCGCGGCGGTCTCGCCGAAGTGGATCAGCTGCGCGTCGTGGCGCGTCCGGGGCGAGAAGCCCTGCGTGGCGACGTGCAGCGACTCGAGCAGGTTCGTCTTCCCGGCTCCGTTCGCTCCGACGACGAGGACGAGCCCCGGTGCGAGGTCGAGGTCGAGCGACGGGTACGACCGGTACTGGCGGAGCGCTACGTGCTCGACGATCAGCCGGCGAGACGGATCGGCATGATCAGGTACACGTAGTCGTCCGACTCTCCCTCGAGGACGGCCGGGCGCAGCGGGCTGATCAGCTTGAAGCGGATCGTGTCCGACTCGACGGACTCCAGGCCGTCGCGCAGGAACTCGGCGTTGAACCCGATCTCGAGCGCGTCGGCCGAGAACGGCGCCGGCAGCGACTCCCGCGCCTCGCCGATGTCCTGCGTGACCGCGGAGACGGTCAGCTCGCCTTCGGCGAACCGGAGCCGCAGCGGCGAGTTCCGCTGCGCCATCAGCGATACCCGGCGCACGACCTCGAGCAGCTCCTCGCGGGGGAGCGTCAGCTCGTGCTCGAACTGCTCGGGCAGAAGCTGCCGATAGTTCGGGAACTGGCCGTCGATGCGGCGCGTCGTCAGCCACGTCCCGTCGGCGCCGAACACGACGTGGTTCTCGAGCATCCCGAGCTGCACCTCGTCCGAGCCGGCCGCGATGCGCGTCAGCTCCTGCAACGCGCGCGCCGGGATGATCGCCTCCAGCTCGGGCAGCGAGCCGTCCACCGGCGTCTCCTTGACCGCGAGCCGGTACGAGTCCGTTGCGGCCATCACGACCTTGCCCGGCTCGAAGCGGACGAGGATCCCCGTGAGGACGGGCCGGCTCTCGTCCCGCGAGGCGCTCCGCCCGACGCGCGCGATCGTCTCCGCGAGCGCGTCGCGGTCGATCGCGTGCAGCGCGACGGCGTCGACATCGGGCAGGCGGGGGAAGTCCTCGGCCGCGTACGTGTGCAGGCGGTACGTCGCCGAGCCGGCGGTCACGACGGCGACCGCTTCCTCGGGGCGATGCTCGATCGTGACCTCGCTGTCGGGCAGCGAGCGTGCGATGTCGAGCAGCAGCCGTCCTGGAACGACGACCGTCCCCTCGTCGGCCACCTGGGCGTCGAGCGCCGCGCGCAGCGAGACCTCCATGTCGGTCGCAGCGAGGTGGAGGCGGCCGCCCTCGGCGCGGAGCTGGATCCCGCCAAGCACGAGCACGGCCGTTCGCGTCGAGACGCCGCGTGCGACCACGGAGAGCTTCGCCGCGAGCTCGTCTCTGGCGACGGTGATCCTCAGACCGGTGCCCACCATGATTTCTGAGTCAATCATCTATTGAAAACCTCGTTGTAGTCGTAAGCCCTGTGGGTCCGGGGAAACGAGCTCCGCGGCCGTTCGTAGAGCCATTCTCGCTGTGGGAGCGGACGGGGGAGAACTCGCCGTTGCCCACACGCACCGGCGCTCAGCGCGCCTGCCGGACGCGGGCTGTGAGCTCCTGCACGAGGTTGTACACAGACCTGTCCTCGCGGATCAGACGGGCGATCTTCGACGTCGCGTGGATCACCGTCGTGTGGTCGCGCCCGCCGAACTCCTTGCCGATCTTCGGCAGCGACGAGTCGGTCAGCTCGCGCGCGAGGTACATCGCGACCTGCCGCGGGTACACGATGTTCTGCGACCGGCGGTCGCCGGTCAGCTCCTCGCGCGTGACGCCGAAGCGCTCGCACACGAGCTCCTGGATCCGCTCGATCGAGATCTGCGCGCTCTCTCCCTGCGGGAAGACGTCCTTGAGGACGTCCTGCGCGAGGTCGACCGAGAGGGCGCGCCCGGTGAGCGAGGCGAACGCGACGACGCGCGTCAGCGCCCCCTCGAGCTCGCGGATGTTGGTCGAGACGCGCGACGCGATGAACGTGAGCAGCTCGGGGTCGCGGATCTCGATTTGGTCGCCCTTCACCTTCTTGCGCAGGATGGCGATGCGCGTCTCGAGGTCGGGCGGCTGGATGTCGGTGATCAGCCCCCACTCGAAGCGCGAGCGCAGCCGCTCTTCCAGCGTCGAGATGTCGCGCGGCGGCCGGTCGGAGGACATCACGATCTGCCGCCCGGCCTCGTAGAGCGAGTTGAAGGTGTGGAAGAACTCCTCCTGGATCCGCTCCTTGTGCTCGAAGAACTGCACGTCGTCGATCAGGAGCACGTCGTACGTGCGGTAGCGCTGCTTGAAGCCCTCGATGCGCTTGTCGCGGAGGCTGTTGATGAAGTCGTTCATGAACGTCTCCGAGGTCACGTAGCGGCAGGTGAGGCCGCCGCCGTGGTCGGTGACGAAGTTCGCGATCGCGTGCAGGAGGTGCGTCTTGCCGAGCCCGGTGTGCCCGTAGATGAAGAGCGGGTTGTAGGCCTGCGCCGGCGCCTCCGCGACGGCGAGCGCCGCGGCGTGCGCGAAGCGGTTCGACGACCCGATCACGAAGGAGTCGAACGTGTACTTCGGGTTGATGCCGGCGATCTCGCTGCGCGGCGCCACCTCGAGCGGCAGCGGGGTAACCGCGGTCGGGACGGCCTGCGCGCCGGCGGGGGGAGACGGCGGAACCGCCTCCACGACCTGGAACGCGACTCCCCGCTCGGCGCCGCCCGCGTCACGGACGGCTGCGCGGAGCAGATCCAGGAAGTGCCCCTCGATCCACTCGCGGGTGAAGTCGTTCGGCACGGCCAGCACGAGCCGCTCGGCGTCGACGTCCGCGCCGTCGACCTCGCCGAACCAGGTCGAGTAGGTGGTGTCGTTGAGCGCCTCGCGGAGCCGAGCCGAGACGTCGTTCCAGAGGTCCTCCGCCGTCAGCTCGATCTCCCGCTCCACGCTCAGTGCCCGCTCCTTCCGCCGCTCGAGGGGCCGCGAGCATACCAGCGTGTGGAAGGCCTCTCAATGAGGATTTCTCGCCGTGTCCCAGCCCGTTATATACCCAGATTTGCAGGCATTTTTGGAGGCTCCACACCTGTCTCCACAGCTGTGGATTGCGCCGCCCCGCCCGTGTCGTCGCCCGCTCTTTCCACGGCTTTTCCACGGCGTGCAGCCTGTGGACAACCGGGTCGGCGAGGCGGTCCGGCTATACTCGCCCGCGGCCGGCCGAGCGCCGGCTCCTTCCTTCTTTTCGGACGCGATGAAACGGACGTACCAGCCGAACGTACGCAGGCGGAAGCGCAAGCACGGGTTCCGCGCGCGCATGTCGACGAGGGCCGGCCGCCTGATCCTGAAGCGCCGCCGGGCGAAGGGGCGCAAGCGCCTCTCGGCCTGACGCCGGTGCAACGGCGGAATCGCCTCTCCCGCTCCCGCGACTTCGATGCCGTCTACCGACAGGGCCGGTCGGTGTCGACGCGGTTCCTGACGCTGTGGTGGTACGCCCGCGACGAGCCGGTCGGAGAGCCGCGACTCGGGTTCGCAGTGCCGAAGACCGTCGGCAACGCCGTCGTGCGAAACCGGATCAAGCGCCAACTGCGCGAGATCGTCCGGGCACGGCTCGCGAGCGTGCCGGCGACGAACGACTACGTGCTCGTCGTGCGGCAGGGGCTGCCGGAGGCCGCCGAGGCGAACGGCCACCGCTGGCTCGAGGAGCGGGTGGACGAGGTGCTCGGCAAGGCGGCAGCATGACGCCCGCGATCCGCGGAGCCGCGATCCTCCCGATCCGGCTCTACCAGCTCCTCGTCTCGCCGCTCCTGCCGGCGAACACGTGCAAGTTCCACCCGAGCTGCTCGGAGTACGCGGTGCTCGCGATCCGCAAGCACGGCGTGTTGAGGGGGATCCCGATGGCGGTGTGGCGCCTCCTTCGCTGCCATCCGTGGTCGGCCGGGGGGATCGACTACCCGTGATGTCGCACGCGTTCGTGCTCGCCGGCGTGCTGACGCCGCTCGAGAACGTGATGAAGTCGATCCTCGACTTCTTCCACAGCACCGTCGGGTTGCCGTGGGGGTGGTCGATCGTGGCGGTGACGATCGTCGTGCGGCTCTGCCTCGTCCCGCTGGCCGTCCGCTCGATCCACTCGATGCAGGCGCTGCAGGCGCACGCGCCCGAGATGAAGTCGATCCAGCAGAAGTACAAGGGCGATCGCCAGAAGCAGTCGGAGGAGCTGCAGAAGTTCTACAAGGAGAACAACATCAACCCGGCTGCGTCGTGCCTGCCGACGGTCGCGCAGTTCCCGGTCTTCATCGCCCTCTACTTCACGCTTCGCCACCAGGCGCACCACATCACGGGCACGTGGCTGCACGTCGTCCACGTGTCCGACCAGCACTCGATCTCGCACTGGTCGGGCTGGGTGCTGCTCGTGATCTACGCTGGCTCGCAGGTCGCGTCGACGTACTTCATGGGCACGACGATGGACAAGACGCAGCGGCGGATCATGATGGTGCTGCCGCTCGTCTTCCTGACGGTCGTGTCGCGCTTCCCCACCGGCCTCGTCCTCTACTGGATGACGACGAACCTGTGGACGGTCGGCCAGGGCCTGATCACGCGGCGGCTGATGCCGAAGCCCGGCGCGGCCCCTCCGCGCCCGAAGCGGCCGCCCCCGCCTGCGCCGAACGGCGACAAGCCCGCGGGCCCGAAGCCGAAGGCGCCGTCCACCACGCAGGCCCGGCGCGTCAAGAAGAAGAAGGGCGGAGCGCGGCGGTGACGCGCGAGGTCTCGGTGGAGGCGACCGGCGAGACCGTCGGCGAGGCGAAGTGGAAGGCGCTGCGTGAGCTCGAGCGCTCCGCGCCGGGTGTCGACAAGTCGACGGTCCGGTTCCAGATCGTGACGGAGGGCCAGCGCGGCCTGCTCGGCGTCGGCTACACGCCGGCCCGCGTGGTCGCGTCGGCGGCGGCGCCCGACGTGCCGATGCAGGAGCCGGCCTCGCCCGCCGGCTCCGAGCTCGCCACGCACGTGCGCGCGCTCGTCGAGCGCGTGGTCGGCGCGATGGGCATCGGGTCTCGTGTCGACGTCCACGAGTCGGACGACGAGATCACCGTGACGTGCGTCGGCGGCGACGTCGGTCTCCTGATCGGCAAGCACGGCCAGACGATCGACGCGCTGCAGTACGTCGCCAACGCGTCCGTGCATCGCCGCGGAGGTACGAAGGCGGTCACGGTGGACGCCGCCGGCTACCGCGACCGGCGGCGCGCGACGCTGGAGGGGATCGCGTTGCGTGCCGCCGAGCGCGCAGGCCAGGGCGAGCGGGTCGCGCTCGAGCCGATGACGGCGGTCGAGCGCAAGGTCGTGCACGAGCGGCTCAAGGAGGTCGCGGGCGTGCGGACGGCGAGCGAGGGGACGGAGCCGAACCGCTACGTCGTCGTTCTTCCCGACTGACCCCGACGAGGCGTGGCTCGCGGCGCTCCTGGCGACGCCGGGGCTGACGGCGCTGCGCGACCCGGAGGAGGCGCGCCGCGTGCTGCTCGAGGATTCGCTGCGGGGGGCACCGCTCGTCGCCCCGTTCGAGGGCCCGCTCGTCGATGTCGGAAGCGGCGGCGGCGCGCCGGGCATCCCGCTCGCCCATGCGTTCCCGTCCCGCGAGGTCGTCCTCCTCGAGGCGGAGCGGCGGAAATGCGCGTTCCTCGAGCGCGTGGCGCCACCGAACGCACGCGTCGCATGGGGGCGGGCCGAGGAGCAGCCGACGGACTGGGCAGGCGTCGCGGTGGCCAAGGCGCTCGCACAGCCGCCGACGGCGGCGGAGTGGTGCCTGCCGCTCGTGCGTCCCGGCGGCGGCGTCGTGCTCTGGGTCGGACCGTCGGCCGACGCCGACCGTGTGGCGCGGGTGGCGGAGCGCCTCGCCGCAGAGCTCGCGGACGCCCCCGACGGCTTCCTCGTTCTGCGCAAGCTCGGCCCCACCCCGCCGGGCTTCCCCCGCCGCCCCGGCGTGGCGAAGAAGCGCCCGCTCGCCTGACCCCGTCGCCAAACGAGGGTGACGGAACCGAGGAGAACGCTCCCCAGCGGGCGCCGCCGGTGTCCGGCTTCGGGGCTAGATTGGCCGCGTGCCGGCGAGGGTCTACGCGTTCGCGAACCAGAAGGGCGGCGTGGGCAAGACGACCACCGCGATCAACCTCGGCGCTTGCCTCGCGGAGGCGGGAGAGCGCGCGCTCGTCGTCGACCTCGACCCGCAGGCGAACGCGACCTCGGGTCTCGGCATGCGCGCCAACGGCTCGTCGAGCTACGACCTGCTCGACGGCGCGCCGCTGTCCGAGCTCGCGAAGCCGACGAAGTTCGCCAACCTCTTCCTCGTGCCCTCGAAGCCGGAGCTCGCGGGCGCCGCCGTCGAGCTCTCGCAGCGCGACGACGGCGACCGCTACCTGGCGCAGGCGCTCGAGGACGCCGGCGGCTTCGACTTCGTTCTCCTCGACTGCCCGCCGTCGCTCGGCCCGCTCACCGTGAACGCGCTGGCCGCCGCCGACCGGGTCGTCGTGCCGGTGCAGGCCGAGTACTACGCGCTCGAGGGCCTCGCGCAGCTGGTGCAGTCGATCGGCCTGATCAAGACGCGGCTCAATCCGCGGCTCGAGATCGCCGGCGTCCTCCTGACGATGGCGGACGGCCGCACCCGTCTCTCCGCCGACGTCGAGGCGGAGGTGCGCAGGCACTTCGGCGACCTGGTCTTCAGCGCGGTGATCCCGCGCTCGGTGCGCGTCGCCGAGGCGCCGAGCCACGGGCTCCCGGTGACGCACTACGACCGCCGCTCTCGTGGCGCCGAGGCGTACTGGAAGGTGGCGATGGAGCTTGTCGAGCGTCGGTAACGCCCGCCGCGGCCTCGGCCGCGGCTTCGAGGTCCTGATCGGGAGCGGCGAGCCCGAGCTCGCGCACATCCCGGTCGAGCAGATCCACCCGAACCCGCAGCAGCCGCGGAAGGAGATCGACCGCGACGCCGTCTCCGGCCTCGCCGACTCCATCCGCGCGCAGGGGCTGATCCAGCCGGTCGTCGTCCGGTCGCGCGTCCAGGGAGGCTACGAGCTGATCGCCGGCGAGCGACGGTGGCGCGCAGCCCAGGAGGCCGGCATCGCGGCGGTGCCGGCCGTCGTGCGCGAGGCCGACGACCGGGACACGCTCCTCCTCGGCCTCGTGGAGAACGTGGCCCGCGAGGACCTGTCGCCGGTGGAGGAAGGCCGGGCCTACGCGATCCTCCTCGACGAGTTCGGGCTCTCGCTCGCGGAGGTCGCGGAGCGGGTGGGGAAGTCGAAGCCGACCGTGTCGAACCGCGTCCGCCTGCTCGAGCTGCCGAGCGACGTGCTGGAGCTGGTCGGCCGCGGGGAGCTCTCCGAGGGCCATGCGCGGGCGCTCCTCTCCGTTCCCGACCACGACGCGCGGCGCCGGCTCGCCCGCCGGATCGTGCGCGACGGGATGTCGGTGCGCGCCGCCGAGCGCGCTGCGAAGGCGGCCGGGGCCGCGACGCGCGAGCGGAGGACGACGGCGGTCGACCCGGTCCTCGCCCGCCGCGTCCGCGACTCGTTCAGGACGCTCACCGGCTTCGACGCCAGGGTCGGCGCCGGCGGCCTGCACGTGGCCGTGGACGGCGACGTCGGGCTGGCAGAGCTCGCCGAGGCGTTGGAGCGGCTCCTCCCGTAACCGCCGCAGCCGTGGCGCCGTTGCACCAACGTGCACGGGTCGTGGCTCAGCGACATCGAGTCGCTCGAGGCAATCTCGCAGGACGCCGACACGCGCAGCCTCTTCCTGCGCATGGCCTACATGTCCCAGAGCGGCCGGCTCCAGCCCTTCTTGCGGGAGCTCGCCGACGACGGCGACCTGGACGCCGAGACGAAGTCGACGCTGACGGAGCTCGCGCAGGATTCGTCGTTCCTGCACGCGGTCGAGGACTACGTCCTGCGTACGCGTGCGCTGCACTGACCGCGGGCCGAGATGGGCGATCCTGGATTCGAACCAGGGACCTCCGCCTTATCAGAGCGGCGCTCTAACCGACTGAGCTAATCGCCCGCGACGGCGCATGATAGCGCCGGACGTTTGCCTCCAAGGGCGCCGGTAATCTAGGAGGCGATGGTGGAGATGACGATTTACGGGGTGTCTTTCGACCTCGTCGGTAAGCAGCCGATCGTCCTCCTGAAGACGGCGGAGGGGAACCGCTACCTGCCGATCTGGATCGGCCACCCCGAGGCCGCCGCGATCCTGATGAAGCTGCAGGGCGCGAGCGCGCCGCGCCCGCTCACGCACGACCTGCTCGTGAACATGCTCGGCGAGCTCGAGGTCGAGATCGTCCGGGTCACCGTCACGGAGCTGCGCGAGAACACGTTCCACGCCTCGATCACCGTCGCGCAGAACGGGAACGAGCTCGAGATCGACTCCCGCTCGTCCGACGCCATCGCCGTCGCGGTCCGCGCCCAGGTGCCGATCTTCGCGGCCGACGACGTGATCGAGGAGTCCGCGATCGAGATGGAGGGCGACGAGGTCAACGAGGAGGAGATCGTCGACCAGTTCAAGGAGTTCCTCGACCGCGTCTCGGCGGAGGACTTCGCCGAGGCCGAGGAGCTCGGCGAGGAGGACGAGGAGGAGGAGCGCTGACTACGCCACCTCGCGCTTCGTGAGCGCGAGGAGCTCGGCGTAGAACGAGCGCAGCCCCGCCTCCGACAACGGGCCGCCGTTCTCGCTCAGGCGCGCGGCGAGCAGCTGCTCCTCGCGGTGCGGGTCGACGAACGCGAGGCCGCGCTCGTCCTTGTGGCGCTTCAACCGCGCCACCGCCTCGAGCCGCTGGTTCACGAGCGCGACGAGCTCGCGGTCGATCGCGTCGATCTCGGCGCGCAGCTTGTCGACGGTCTCGTCCGGCACGCAGCGAATCTATCCACCGACGGTGACCGCGGCGACGAGTGCGATCAAATTGAACGCCGCGTGCAGCGCCATCCCAGGGAAGACGCTTGCCGTCGCAGCCCGCACCCATGCGAGGACGCAGCCGAAGACGACGACGATCGGCAGGGAGAGCACGAGCCCGTGGGCGAGACCGAACGCGACGCCGACCGCGCCGATCGCCGGCCACTGCCCGAAGCGCTGGAGCAGCGAGTAGCCGAGCCCGCGGTACGTGAGCTCCTCGACGAACGGGACCCAGGTGCAGATCACGACGCTGTTGACGACGTACGCGGCCGCGTGCGCCGGCTCCCAGCGCGACGGCGTCAGCCCCTGCTCGTTGCCGACGTGGACGACGTGCGTGTAGATCCCCTCGAAGAGGTAGATCGCGACGACCGCCGCGCCGACGAGCGCCGCCGCGACGGCGTAGGAGCGCGGGCGCCGCAGCGCGAGCAGACGTGTCGAGAAGCCTGCGATCGCGAGGACGAGCGCGAGCACGATCGCGTCCTGCACGAACCCGCCGACGGCGGTCGACCAGCGGTAGAGCACCTGCGGGTCGGGCTTCCCCGACGCGGCGCGCGAGGCGTAGCCGATCGCCGCGAGCACCGAGACGAGCGCGAGCCACTGGCCGAGGCGTTTCGTGTCACCCCTACCATTGGGCGACGTCGTGGCCAAACGCCTCTTCACTCCAGGCGAGGCTAACAGCGCCCTCGCCGAGGTGCGCCCGGTCGCGGAGCGGCTCGTCGCGACACGTGCACGGATGCGCGGGCTGGTCGAGACGCAGGGCGACCTCGTCACGGCGATCGGCGGGAACGGCGGCGGCTACGCGGCGAGCGACCTGAACGCGGCGCATGCCGAGCTCGCGCAGCTGGCCGAACGGGTGGCCGACTGCGTCCGCGAGCTCGACGCCCTCGGCGTCGTGGTGAAGGACCTCGACACCGGGCTGCTCGACTTTCCCGCGCTGCGCGACGGCGAAGAGGTGGAGCTCTGCTGGCACGTCGGGGAGGAGCGCGTCGAGTACTGGCACGAGATCGGGATCGGGTTTCGCGGCCGGAAACCGATCGACTGGGGCGAATAGACGCTCGTGTCGCTGTTCTGGCAGCGCCTGCTGATCGCGGCGGCGATGATCGCCGTCGCCTCGGCCGTCGCGAAGGTCGTCGACTGGCGGATCGCGCGCCGCACGCTCGCACCGGGAGCGGCGACACGGTACCGCGTCCTGCGGCGGTCGCTGTTCGCAGCGATCGTGTTCGTCGGGATCGTCTCGGCGCTGCTCGTCATCCCGCAGGTCCGTGCGGTCGCGGGCGGCGTGCTCGCCTCCTCTGCCGTGGTCGGGCTCGTCATCGGGTTCGCGAGCCAGCGCACGATCGGCAACGTGGTCGCCGGCATCCTGATCGCCATCACGCAACCTCTCCGGCTCGGCGACGACGTCGAGGTCGAGGGCACGCGCGGCGTCGTCGAGGAGATCGGCCTCACCTACACCTGGCTCCGGACCCGCGAGGGCGACAGGCTCGTCGTCCCGAACGAGAAGCTCGCCTCCGGCACGATCCGCAACTCGACGATTCGCAGCTCGTCGCAGCTCGCGGAGGCATCCGTCGAGGTCCCGTCTGCGAACCTACGCCGGACGGTGGAGGCGCTCGGCTCGGAGGGCGACGAGGTGTACGTGACGAATCTGGCGGCGGACACGGCGACGGTGGTCGTACGCCGCCGCGCGACCGGCGGGGCGGTCCTCGACCGCGTCGCGAGCGACCTCCGGATCGCGCTCGCGGAGCGTCTCGCGGCCCTGGAGACTCCGTGAGCGGGCGCCGTCGCCGACACGACGACCTCGACTTCATCCTCGCGCAGCGCGGGCGCAAGCGGAAGCGCGCCGATCGCATCAGGCGGCGCCGGCGTGCCGGCGTTCTGGCCGCGGTCGTGCCGGGAACGCTCGCGGCCGTCGCCGTCGCGCTCGGCGTCGGCGCAGCCGCTCGCGGCCGTCGCCGTCGCGCTCGGCGTCGGCGCAGGCGCCGCGCTCACCGCCGGCTGCAACCTGAACACGCTGCGGCCGGTCGAGATCGGCCAGAACTCGTTCGTGTACGCGAGCGACGGCTCGCTGCTCGGCTCGATCCCGGCGGAGCGAAACCGCGAGCCGGTGTCTCTCGCGGGGATCTCGCCGTGGCTCTCGAAGGCGACCGTCGCGATCGAGGACCGCCGGTACTGGGAGCACGGCGGCGTCGACTACATCGGGATCGTGCGCGCGGCGTGGAAGGACCTCACCGCGGGCCGCGCCCTCCAGGGCGGGTCGACGATCACGCAGCAGCTCGTTCGCAACCTGTACACCGGCAACGAGAAGACCTTCGACCGGAAGCTCCGCGAGGCGTGCCTGGCGATCAAGCTTTCGCGCAAGTGGTCCAAGCGCCGGATCCTCGACGAGTACCTGAACACCGTCTACTACGGCAACCACGCGTACGGCGTCGAGGCCGCCGCGCAGACGTACTTCTCCCGCCGCGCGCGGCGGCTCACGCTCCTCCAGGCCGCCCTGCTCGCCGGGCTGCCGCAGGCGCCGTCGCTGTACGACCCGCTGCACAACCCGCGCGCGGCACTGCAGCGCCGCAACGAGGTGCTGCGCGCGCTGTATGCGAACGGCGACATATCGACGGCTCGTTACGAGGCGGCGGTCCGGTCGACGACGCTCCAGCTGAAGCCCGGCCGCATTTACACGCGGATCAAGGAGCCGTACTTCTTCTCCTACGTCATCGACGAGCTCGAACGGCAGTACGGCGCCACGACCGTGCGCGAGGGCGGGCTGAAGGTGTACACGACGATCGACCCGCGCCTGCAGCGGCTCGCGCGCAAGGCGATCCTCGACGTGCTGCCGTACCGGACGGATCCCGCTGCGGCGATCGTCTCAGTCGAGCCGGGCACCGGCGCGATCCGCGCGATGACGGCGGTCGTGCGGACGAGCGGCAACCAGTTCAACCTCGCTGCGCAGTCGGGACGCCAGGCAGGCTCCACGTTCAAGACGCTCGTTCTCGCGTCCGCGATCGAGCAGGGCGTCGATCCCGACACGACCTACTACACGTCGGCGCCGTTCACCTGCTCGACGGGAGCGTGGTGCACCTCGGCGAAGCCGTGGACGGTCCACACGTACGACAACACGTACAGCGGCTCGGAGTCGATCACGCGCGCGACGCTGCAGTCGGACAACACCGTCTACGCGCAGCTGACGCTCGACGTCGGGCCGCGCTACGTGTGGCAGATGGCGCACCGCCTCGGAATCCACCTGCAACCCGACATCCCGGTCGCGTCGATCGGCCTCGGCTCGCTCGCCGTGTCGCCGCTCGACATGGCGGCCGCGTACGCGACGTTCCCCGCGATGGGGATCTACGCGAAGCCGATGGCGATCACGAAGGTGATCCTCCCCGGCGGCCGCGTCGACACGTCCGCCGGCTGGGGGAGGCCGCAGACGAAGCGCGCGCTCTCGCAGGGCGTCGCGTGGAAGGTGAACGACGTGCTCCAGCAGAACGCGGAGTACGGCACGGGCGCAGGCTCGGGCGACGGCATCCACCCGAACGCGGGCAAGACCGGCACGACCGACAACCACGCCGACGCGTGGTTCGACGGCTACACGCGTCAGCTCATGACGGTCGTCTGGATGGGCTACCCGAAGGGCGAGATCCCGATGCTGGACGTCCACGGATACGCCGTCGCCGGCGCGACCTTCGCCGTGCCGATCTGGCACGAGTACATGGCCGCGGCGCTCTGGCACCGGAAGGTGCTCGACTTCCCGCTTCCCGACAGGTACCCGACCTGGCGGCCGATCACCCACGGCACGTACGGCTATCTCGGCTCCTACTACACCGCTCCGGCGACCACGACGTCGCCCGCCACCACGACATCGCGCACACCCGCCCCGGCGCAGACGACGACGCCGGCTCGGAAGCCGCGGGCGGCCGCGCCCGCACCGCCGCCGGCCGCTCGGACGCCGACGCCGACCGCACCGCCGCCGCACGCCATCCCGACGCCGTAATCCCTACGGCCCGGTTGCCGTTGCGATCGTGGTCGTCCCGGCGGTCGTCGTGGGGACGGTGGTGGTCGTCCCGGCGGTCGACGTGGCCGGCAGGGTCGCCGTCGTCACAGGCGCCGTTGTCGTGGCGGCGGTCGTGGTGGCCGCAGTGGTCGTCGGCACCGTCGAGGTCGTCGGGGCGGTAGCGGTCGTGGCAGGCGCGGTGGTGGCCGCCGTCGTCGCCGGCGCCGTCGTGGTGGCCGCCGTCGTCGTTCGGGCGGTGCTCGTTCGGGCCTGTGTCGACGTCGAAGGCGTGGTGGGGACGGTCGGGAGGCTGAGCCCGGGGACGCTGGCAGCGCCGCCGCTCGACCCACCCCCGCGCGTGACCGCGATCGCGGCGACGGCACCCCCCGCCAGGAGCGCGGCTGCCGCGAGCGCCGCGGGAAGGGCTCGCGATCGCCGCCGCCGTACGGGCCGGAGCACCTGCGTCGCGGCGGTCTCGTCGCCCGCCGGTGCGAGAACCGGTGCAGGCGCGCGATCACCGCGGAGCGCCGAGAGGAGCGCGTCGCCGTCCGGCGGGCGGGCAGACGGGTCCTTCGCGAGCGCGGCGGTCGCCACCGCCGCGAGTGCCGGAGGCGCGTCGCGGCGCACGTCGGTGACCGCGGGGGGCGCGGCCTCGCGGTGCATCCGGACGAGCTCCATGGCGTTCCGGGAGACGAACGGAAGCCGGCCGGTCAGCAGGCGGAAGAGGATCACGCCGAAGGAGTAGACGTCGCTGGCCGGCCCGGCCGGCCCGCCGCCCGCCTGCTCCGGCGAGAGGTAGGCGGCCGTGCCCAGTACGGTACCCGCCTCGGTGAGCGTGCCCGAGCCGCGCATGCGCGCGATGCCGAAGTCGGCGATCTTGGCGCGGCCCTCGGCGTCGAACAGGATGTTCGCCGGCTTCAGGTCGCGGTGGACGAGGCCACGCGCGTGCGCGTGCGCGAGCCCGGAGGCGACGTCGGTCGCGATGCGGCGCGTGTCGGCATCCGGTAGCGGTCGACCGTCGCGGAGCCGGTCCTCCAGCGAGCCGCCGGCGAGGTGCTCGAGCACCATGAACGGCCTCCCGTCGGCCTGCCCGTAGTCGTAGAGCGAGACGATGTTCGGGTGCGACAGCGCCGCGGCCGCGCGCGCCTCACGCTCGAACCGCTGCCGGTCGGCGGTCGGCGCGAGCATCTTGACGGCGACGCGGCGCCCCAGCTCCTCGTCCTCGGCGGCCCAGACGGAGCTCATCGAGCCGCGGCCGAGCGGCTCGAGCAGCCGATACCGCCGCGCGACGAGGTCGTCCGCCATCCTGCGATTATCGTGTCGGTGGCGGCCCTGCTCACGATCGACGAGGCGCTCGAGCGCGTCCTCGCGCACACGCGTCCGCTGCCGGCCGAGGACGTCCCGGTCGTGGAGGCCGCCGGCCGCGTTCTCGCCGCCGATGCGACTGCGCGTGTCGACCTGCCGCCGTTCGACAGCTCGGCGATGGACGGCTACGCCGTGCGTGCGGCGGACACGCCGGGGACGTTGCGGGTGGTCGGGCAGTCCGCGGCCGGGCGGCCGGCGACCGAGGCGGTCCGCGCAGGCACCGCCGTCGGCATCTCGACGGGCGCCGTCGTTCCGGAGGGAGCGGACGCCGTCGTCCCCGTCGAGCGCACCGAAGGCGACGGCGACGCCGTGCGGGTCGAGGCGGTGGCGCCGGGCGCCAACGTCCGGCCGCGCGGCGGGGACACCCGTGCGGGGGAGGTCGTCGTCGCGGCGGGGACGCTCGTCGGCCCGACGCAGGTGGGCGCGCTCGTGAGCGCGGGCGTCGAGAGCGTCCCCTGCGCGAGGACGCCGCGTGTCGCGCTCCTCGCGACCGGCTCCGAGCTGCGGCGCCCGGGCGAGCCGCTCGGACCGGGACAGATCTACGAGTCGAACACGGTCATGCTCGCGGCGCAGCTCCGCAGGGCCGGCGCCGACGCGCGGCTCCTGGGGGCGGTCGCCGACGACGAGGACGAGACGCGCGCCGCGCTCGCCCGCGGCCTCGAGGCGGACGTCCTCCTGACCTCGGGCGGCGTCTCGGTCGGACCGCACGACCTCGTCCGTCCGCTGCTCGCCGAGCTCGACGTCGCAGAGGTGTTCTGGGGCGTGGCGGTCAAGCCCGGGAAGCCCCTGTCGTTCGGGACCCGCAACGGCACGCTCGTGTTCGGGCTCCCTGGCAACCCGGTCTCGTCGCTCGTCGGCTTCGAGCTGTTCGTCCGCCCGGCCGTGATGGCGCTGCAGGGCGCGCGCGAGCCGCGGCCGGCGTTCCTCCCCGGCCGGCTCGCGGCGGCGCTGCGCAGAAACCCCGCTCGCGACGAGCTCGTGCGGGCGCGGCTCGGTCCCGGCGCTGTGCTCGAGCCGGTGACCGGCCAGGAGTCCCACATGATCGCGCGCGCCGCCTCCGCGGCCGCGCTGGTGCTCGTCCCGCGCGGTGACGGGGAGCTCGCCGCGGGCGCCGACGTCAGCTGGTTGCCGCTCTAGCGGGCGCCGCCAGGTGCGACGCCGCGCTCGGCGTGTACGGGTGCCCGCCGCGCGGCGCGACCGACACCAGCGTCGCGTCGACGATGTAGCGGTGCGTCGCGAAGAAGCGCGGGTGGCACGCCTGCAGCCGCAGTACCTCGTGCCCGTGGTCGCGGAGCACCGAGAGCGCGTTCGACGGGACGATGTAGTGGCGCGTGACGCGGTACGTGAACGTCCCGTACGGGACGGAGAACGTGACGTAGTCGCCCACGCGGATGTTGTTGATGTACGCGAACGGCGCGAGGAACGTCGTGCGGTGCCCAGCGATGTAGATCAGGTGGCCCTGGCCCGGGAGCCAGCTCCGCGTGTAGTGGCCCGGCCCCTTCTCGAGCGTCGAGTCTTCGGTCCCCTGGACGACGACCATGTTGAGGCCGATGCGGCCGATGCGCAGGCGGCCGACCGGATCCCCCTCGTGCAGCGACCGCCGGTACGCGCGCGCGACGCTCGCCACCGCCTGCTCCTCCGCCGCGAGGCTGGCGTGCGCGACGACGGGCGCGTGGAACTCCGCGACTTTCCGTTCGTAGCGGTGCGCGAGCTTGATCTGCTGGAAGTGCGTGTAGAGCGCCGTGAACGGGTCCTGCCACCGCCACACGACGACCGCCCACGCGAGCGTCAGCGCGCCCCCGACGATCAGGACGGTGCCGAGGATCCTGGCGAGCCTTCGCATCGGTCCTGAATGCGACGCGGCGGCGCCGTTACCTGCGCCGTGCGCGGAAGGTGAGGACGATCGTGCGCACGAGCTCCCGCAGCGGGCCGCGCGGCGGCCGCTCGTGCCGGCCGGGATACGGCGCGTACCGATGCGCCGCTACCGCGGCGAGCTGTGCGGCGCACGCTGCGCCGGCGAGCGTGATCGCGACAGCGGGCACGTGCACGTAGCGTAGCGAGACGAGCTCGAGCAGGTACCACGGCGCGTCGAGCCCGAGGCCGAAGCGGGTGGCGAGCGAGACGAGGATCAGGGCGGGCCCGACCAGGCCCAGCGCGAGCAGGGCGAACGCCCACGCGCGGCTGCGCGGACGTGCCTGGGGGAGCCAGAGCCAGGCGTGCAGCGCCGGGACGAAGAACACGAGGGCATACGGGTTTGTTGCCAAGACGAGCAACGCAACGATGGCCAGCCCGATCAGCGCGGCCGCCTCGCCCGCCAGCCGCTCCTCGTCCGCGATGTCGCGCCGCGGAACGAGGCGCTGCCGCGGGACGAGCCAGGCGAGGAAGAGCACGCTCCCCAGCAGGAACAGCCCGAGCACCGGCCAGTCGCCGGCCACGGGGGTCGACGGGTCCGGCGGCCGCGCGGCACCGGTCGGCCAGGCGCCGAGCCAGCGGAAGACGTAGAAGGCGAGCGCCGCGAAGAGCCAGAAGGCGACGCGGCTGCGCAGGCTGCGCACGGCGGGGAGGAGCGGGATCCGCCGCCGTCGCAGGCGGGCGAACAGGTCGACAACGGCGACGAGGTACGGGACGAGCAGCGAGAAGAGCAGCAGCTCGATCGCCCACCCGCGCACGAACCGGCTGCCCGCCCACACGTACGTCGTCGTCCCCTGCGCCAGCTCGAGGCCCTGGTCGAGCGACCCGACGAGCTGCTGCGCCGCGCGGCCGAGCGCGCCGAGCGTAGCCGTCGAGAGGGCGGTGCTGCGGTCGGTGAAGGCCTCCGGCGGCCGGGCGCCGGCGCTCGTCAGGGTCACGGCCGGGATGCCGCGGGCGACGAACGGGCCCTGCTCGTAGAGCGTGAACGGGAAGCCGAGGTCGACGAGCTGCTCCCCGATGCTCTCCCGCGCCGGCGGTCGCCCCGTCTGCTCCTCGATCCGCCGCGCTGCCGTCGCCACGAGCGTCGCGGCGGGAGAGCGCGGCGCGTCGCCGGCGACCTCGACGCGCGCGCGGCCGCCGCCCGCGATCGCGTCCAGGTTGATCGTCGCGACGACGCGGAACGGCGGCCGCTGCGCGAACCGCAGGGCGCCGAGCCCGCCGAACGCGCCGGCGTCCGTCGAGAGGAAGACCAGCGTGTGGCCCGAGCGGACCGCGCCCGGCCCGGTCGTCTGCGCGTACCCGCGCGCCAGCTCGACGAGCGCCGCGGTGCCGCTCGCGTCGTCGTTGGCGCCGGGCCCTGCGCCAGTGTCGTCGCGGTGCGCCATCACGACGATCGCCTCCCGCGACTGTCCGGGCGCGACCGCCCAGATGTTCTCGAGGCGGACGCGGCCGAGCCCGGGCACGTCCTCCTCCCAGACGTCGGAGAAGACGGGCAGGTCGTACTGCCGCATCTGGTCGCGGAACCAGCCCGCGGCCTGGAGCGACCCGGCCGTGCCCGGCGACCGGTCCGGGTAGTGGTCGGCGAGATCCGCCGCGAGTGCGCGCGTGGCGTTGCCGTCGAAGTTCGCGGGCAGGATCGGCGCCGGCAGAGGCGCCGGCCGTACGATCGAGAACGCGAGCACGACGAGCGGCAGGATCGCGGCGCCGAACGAGGCGCGGTAGAGGCGTGCGTTCAGCGGCCGCTCCAGCGACCCGCGGCGCGCGCGGCGGCGGTGCGCCGAGGCCGTACGGGTCGCCGCCATCTGCAGGGCTATCCTGGCAGCGCCGGCACGACGATGCCCGACGATTCTCCAACGATCCTGCTCGTCGACGACGAGGACGCCGTCCGCAGGGTCCTCGCGTTCCCGCTCGAGAAGGACGGGTACACTGTTGTCCAGGCTGGCGACGGGGAGGAGGCGCTGCGGCTCTTCGGCGAGCAGCCGGCCGACCTCGTCGTGCTCGACATCATGCTCCCGCGCCTCGACGGCCTCGAGGTCTGCAAGCGGCTGCGGGCGACGAGCACGGTGCCGATCATCATGCTGACCGCCCGCGACGACGAGCTCGACAAGGTGCTCGGGCTCGAGCTCGGCGCCGACGACTACATCACGAAGCCCTTCTCCATCCGCGAGTTCCGCTCGCGCGTGCGCGCGCTCCTGCGCCGCGCCCGCCAGCCGCACGTGCCGCTCGACGGCGACGAGCGGATCGAGACGGAGGGGCTCGTGATCGACGTGCCGCGGCGCACCGTCGAGGTCCGCGGCGAGTCGGTGCAGCTCACGTACGTCGAGTTCGAGCTGCTGCGGACGCTCGCGGCGAGCCCGGGCCGCGTCTTCAGCCGGCGCATGCTGCTCGAGGCGCTCTGGAAGAGCGCCGACTACCGCGACCCGCGCACCATCGACGTCCACGTGCGGCACCTGCGCGAGAAGCTGGAGCGCGAGCCGCGGACGCCGGAGCTGATCCTCACCGTGCGCGGCGTGGGCTACCGGTTCAGGGACGGATGAGCCCGTTTCGGAGCGTCGGTGCGCGCCTCGCGCTCGCGCTGCTGATCGTCGTCGCGGGCGCCCTCGGGATCGTCTACCTGATCGCGGTCCCGTCGTACCAGCGGTCGCTCGAGAACGAGGAGCTGCGCAGCCTGGCGTCGTCGCTCGAGCACGTCGCGCTGCCCGCGTTCCCGCGCACGAACACCGACGAGCGGCCGCTCTACGTGAGCGAGATGGCGCCGCGGGTGGACGCGCGCGTCGTCATCCTCGACCCGGTCTCGACGGAGGGGCCGCTCGAGCCGGTCGAGGACTCGAGCCTCGACCAGCGCTCGGACTTCGACAACGACGCCGTCGCGGCCGCCGCCTACCGGTCCGGCCGGCTCGCCCGCGGCGTCGTGACGCGAGACGGCGAGCAGTTCGCGGAGGTCGCATCGCTCGTCGCGACGTCCGGAGGCCCGTCGGTGCTCCTGCTCTCGTCGTCCCTGCACGCGCAGCTCGAGACGGTCACCGTCGTGCGCCGGCGGGTGCTGATCGCCGGCGCGGTGTCGGCGGTGTTCGCCATCCTCGTCGGCTATGCCGGCGCCAGCCTCTTCGCCCGGCGGCTGCGCCGCCTCGAGGCTGCGGCCGAGCGGATCGCCGCCGGAGACTTCGACGAGCCGGTGGTCGACGCGAGCGAGGACGAGGTGGGGCAGCTCGCGCGCGCCTTCGAGCGGATGCGCCTCAGGCTCGCGCGCCTCGACCGCGCGCGCGGCGAGTTCATCGCCAACGCCTCGCACGAGCTGCGCACCCCGCTCTTCTCGCTCGCGGGCTTCCTCGAGCTCCTCGACGAGCCCGGGCTCGACGCCGCCACGCGGGACGAGTTCGTGGTGCAGATGCGCGAGCAGGTCGAGCGGCTGACGAAGCTCGCCACGGACCTGCTCGACCTGTCGCGCCTGGACGCGGGCAGGCTCGCGACGGCTGCGGAGGCCGTCGACCTGGGCGCGCTCGCGACCGAGCTCGCGGCGGAGTTCGCGCCCCGGGCCGCGGTCAGCGGCCACTTGCTCGACGTCGACGACCACGGACCGGCGGAGGCGCGCGGCGACCCGGAGCGGATCCTCCAGATCGGCCGTGTTCTGATCGAGAACGCGGTCGTCCACACGCCGCCCGGCACGCGCGTCCGGATCGACGCCGGGGTCGACGGCGGCCGCGCGACGCTCGCGGTCGCGGACGACGGGCCGGGGATCCCCCCCGAGGCCCGCGCGCAGGTGTTCGAGCGGTTCTTCCGCCTCGACGGCACGCGGGCGTCGGGGAGCGGCCTCGGGCTGGCGATCGCACGCGAGCTGGCCGACGTGATGGGCGGCCGGATCGAGCTGGACGAGCGGGACGGCTGGACGACGTTCACGCTCGCGCTCCCGGCCGACGCGCCCGCCGCGAAAAACGTGAAAACGGCGCAAACGGCCTCCTGAAGCCGAAAACCGGTCGGCGTAGGGGCGGCGTATAGTGGCGCGTCGTGCGCGCGCGCTCGATCGCGGCCCTCCTGCTCGCGGCCTCAGTCGCCGGCGGGGCCGCCGCGCTCGTGGCCGCGCGGGCGACGGGCTGGCTCCGGACGACGCACACGACGGTCGTCCTGCGCGAGCAGGCGCCGCTCGGCGACGTCGCGAAGCCGGTCGTCGTCGCCAAGCCGCTCGTCGGCAACGGCTTCCAGCCCGCCCAGATCTTCCGCTCGCGCGCTGCGGGCGTCGTGACGGTGATCTCGTACTTCGACGCGGCGAGCCTGCCCGACGCCCGTGCCGGCCAGGGCTCGGGGTTCGTCGTCTCCTCGAACGGCACGATCCTCACCAACGCGCACGTGGTCACGACCGCCGGCCAGGGCGGCCGCACGGAGCGGGCGCGGACCGTCTACGTCCAGTTCGCCGACGGCGACCGCGTCGCCGCGCGGATCGTCGGTTACGACCTGTTCGACGACGTGGCGGTCCTCCGGGTGCCGCCGGGCAGCCACGCGCTTCACCCCGTGCCCCTCGGGGACTCGGCCCGGGTCGTGGTCGGCGAGCCGGTGGCGGCCATCGGCAGCCCGTTCGGGAACACCGACTCGCTCACCGTTGGCGTCGTCTCGGCCGTCCGGCGCTCGATCCCCTCGCTGACGACGCAGTACGACCTCGTCGACGCGATCCAGACGGACGCGCCGATCAACCACGGCAACTCGGGCGGGCCGCTCTTCGACGCGCGCGGCCGCGTGATCGGCATCAACGCCCAGATCCGCACGGGCGGGAGCGGGTCGGCGTTCGACGGCGTCGGGTTCGCGGTTCCGATCGACTCGGCGCGGCGCTCGATGGAGCAGCTCCTGCGGACGGGGAGGGTGCGCTACGCGTACGTCGGCATCGAGACGGAAGACCTGACGCCCGCGATCGCCCGCCGCTTCGGGTACGCCGCCCGCCGCGGCGCGCTGATCGACACGGTCGTGCCCGGGACCGGCGCGGCGAAGGCCGGCCTGAAGGCGGGAACGCGGGTCGAGGCCTTCGACGGCCTGGGCGTGCACGTCGGCGGGGACGCGATCGTGGCGATCGACGGCATTCCCGTCACGAGCGCGGAGGACGTCGTGCGCATCGTCGCGACCCGGCTCTTCCCGGGCGAGCAGGCGCAGTTCACGCTCGTCCGCGGCCACGCCCGTCGGGTGGTCTCGGTCACGCTCGGCGAGCGGCCGCCCGCGGGTTAGGAGAAACGCGGTCGCGGGTAGGCGCCGAGGCAGGAGACGCGCCAGCCGAAGATATCGGCAGGATCTCCGAGGTTTGCCTTCCGAAACCGCTGGGAAGCACCGGACGATGCACTCGGCTCGAGACGCCAACGGGGACGCTCCGGCGATCCGGCTGACCATCCCTGCGAAGCCGGAGTACATCACCCTTGGCCGGCTGGCCCTGACGGGAATCGCGCGGATCAGGCAGGAGCCGCTCTCGCAGGAGGTGCTCGGCGACCTCAAGCTGGCGCTGACGGAGGCGTGCACGAACTCGGTCCGGCACGCGTACGCCGACCGCGAGGGGCTCGTCGAGATCCTCTACGAGCTGCACCCGGACCGGCTCGTCGTGGAGGTCAGCGACCGCGGCGAGGGGTTCGCGCCGCCGGCGCAGCCTCCGCCCCTCGACGCGGACGAGCTCGCGGAGGGCGGGCTCGGGATCCCGATCATCGAGGCGTTGTCGGACGAGTTCGAGATCGGCGAGCGGGCCGACGGCGGCTCGCGGCTCCGCTTCGTCAAGCGGCTGCGCTAGGCGCTTGGCCCCCCGGCGCCCGCTGATCGTCGTCTCCAACCGCGGTCCGGTGACCTACGACCGCGGTCCCGGCGGCGAGCGGGTCGAGAAGCGGGGCGGCGGCGGCCTCGTCACCGCCCTGCGCGGGCTCCTCGAGCACCACGACGTGACGTGGATCGCGGCCGCGATGACCGTCGAGGACCGCGCCGTCGCGGCGGAGGGATCGGCAGAGGTCGTCTTCGTCACGCCCGACGCCGACGCGTACCACGGCTACTACAACGTCGTCGCGAACCCGATGCTCTGGTTCATCCACCACGGCCTCTGGGGAAGGGCGCTGCGGCCGGACCTCGACCGCGCCTTCCACGAGGCGTGGCACGACTACGAGGAGGTCAACCGGCTCTTCGCGCAGCGAGTTGTTGCCGCTCTTGACAACAACCCGGACGCGACGGTCTTCTTCCACGACTACCACCTGTACCTCGCGCCGCGTTATGTGCGCGAGGCGAGGCCGGGCGCGACCCTCGCGCACTTCGTGCACATCCCGTGGCCGGTCGACTGGACGATCCTCCCGGAGCCGATGCGCCGTGCCGTGCACGACGGGCTGCTCGCGAACGACGTCGTCGCGTTCCACACGGAGCGGTGGGCGCGCAACTTCGAGGTGAGCTGCGCCGAGATCGCCGGCGGCTGCGGTCGAACCAGGGTCACGCACCACGCGATCTCGATCGACACCGCCGAGTTCGATGACCTCGCGCAGTCGCCGGCGGTCCTCCGCGAGGAGGAGCGGCTCGTCGCGCACCGACCCGAGAAGCTCGTCGTGCGGGTCGACCGCACGGACCCCTCGAAGAACATCGTGCGGGGGTTCGAGGCGTTCGGGTGCCTGCTCGATTCGCACCCGGAATGGCGCGGCCGCGTGGGCATGCTCGCGCTGCTCGACCCCTCGCGACAGGCGATCCCGGAGTACGTGGAGTACCTGGCGGCCGTCGAGCAGGCGGTCGAGCGGGTGAACGGGCGGCACCGCGGCGCGATCGACCTGCGGGTGGCGGACGACTTCCCGCAGTCCGTCGCCGCCTACAAGCAGTTCGACGTGCTGCTCGTGAACGCCGTCTACGACGGCATGAACCTCGTCGCGAAGGAAGCGCCGCTCGTCAACACGCGCGACGGGGTTGTCGTGCTGTCGGAGAACGCGGGTGCGCACGAGGAGCTCGGCGAGTGGTGCGTGACGGTGAACCCCTTCGACGTCTGGGGGCAGGCGCAGGCGCTGCAAGACGCGCTGACGATGGAGGCCGCGGAGCGTCGGAAGCGGCTCGAGGCGATCCGCGCCCACGTCCGCGCCAACGACGTCGGCGCCTGGATCGCCGGCCTGCTCGCGGACGTGTAGGAGCGCGAGCCTCTAACCTTCCGCGCGTGGCGGTTGCCTCCTCCGGGTCGCTGCGCGTGGTGAATCCGGCGACGCTCGAGCTCGTCGCGGCCGTGCCGGCGACCGAGCCGGCGCACGTGCAGGAGCTCGTCGCCGAGGCGCGGATCGCGCAGGAGCGGTGGGCGGAGGCGCCGCTCGCGGACCGCGCCGACCTGCTGGGGCGCGTGGCGGACCTCATCCTCGAACGGCTGGACGAGATCGCGGGGACGGTGGTCTCGGAGACTGCGAAACCGCGAACGGAGGCCTATACCTCCGAGCTCTTTCCGGCGCTCGACGCGCTCGCGTGGCTGCGCCGCGCAGTGCCGAAGCTGCTCGCGCCGCAGCGCCTCGCGCTGCGGCAGCTCCACCTGCGTCACAAGCGCGCGTGGCTGGTGCACGATCCGCTCGGGGTGGTCGGCGTGATCGCGCCGTGGAACTTCCCGTTCGCGATCCCGTTCACCCAGGCGGCCTTCACCGTCGCCGCCGGAAACGCGGTGGTCGTGAAGCCGTCGGAGCTGACTCCGCTTTCCGGCTCGCTCGTCGAGCGGTTGTTCGCGGACGCGGGCGCGCCGAGCGGGTTGGTCCGCGCGGCACCGGGCGACGGCAGCGTCGGCGAGGCGCTCGTTCGCGCGCACGGCGTCGCGAAGGTCGTCTTCACCGGGTCCGCGGAGGTCGGGCGGCAGGTCGCCGCCGAGGCCGCCGGGCGGCTGGTCCCGGTCACGCTGGAGCTCGGCGGCAAGGACCCGATGCTCGTGCTCGACGACGCCGAGCTCGATCGTGCCGTCGACGGCGTGCTCTGGGGGGCGTTCACGAACTGCGGGCAGGTCTGCGCCGGCGTCCGGCGGCTCTACGTGGAGCGTCCGCTCTACGCCCCGTTCGTCGAGGAGCTCGCGAGGCGCGCGGCCGCGCTCGACGTCGGGCCGCTGATCTCGGAGGAGCAGCGCGCGCGGGTCGCCGAGGTGGTGGACGACGCGCTCGCGCAGGGTGCGCGCGCTGTCGCCGGCGGGCGCATGCCGGAGCGCACGGGCTGGTTCTACGAGCCGACGGTGCTCGTCGACGTCCCGCCATCTGCCCGCCTCGAGCGGGAGGAGGTGTTCGGGCCGGTGGTGACCGTGGCCGCAGTCGCCGACGAGCGCGAGGCCGTCCGGCGCGCGAACGACTCGTCGTTCGCGCTCGGCGCGTCCGTCTGGACACGCGACGCCGCGCGCGCCCGTCGCGTCGCGCGCCTGCTCCGCGCGGGCTGCGTCTGGCACAACGACCATGCGTACTCGTACGCCGCCGCGCAGGCGCCGTGGGGCGGCCGGGGCGAGAGCGGCTTCGGGCGAACCCACGGCGAGGCCGGGCTGCACGACCTCACGGCGCCGAAGCTCGTCGACCGCGACCGGGGACGCGTCTCCGTCCCGTGGTGGTTCCCGTACGACGACCGCGGCGCCGACGCCTTTCGCGGCGCGCTGCGAGTCCTCTACGGACGGCGGCGTGTCGCGACGGCATGGGCCGAGCGTCGCGCGCTCCTCGACCTCGCCCGGCGGTACGTGCCGTGAGCGAGCTCTCGCACGTCGACGAGTCGGGGTCGGTCCGGATGGTCGACGTCGGGGAGAAGCCGTCGCAGCGCCGGCGGGCGGTCGCGCGGGCACGCGTTCGGATGGCGCCGGAGACGGTCGCGCGGCTCGGCGAGCTCCCGAAGGGCGACGCGCTGACGACGGCCCAGGTCGCGGGGATCCTCGCTGCGAAGCGCGCGGCCGAGCTCATCCCCCTCTGCCATCCGCTCCCGCTCTCGCACGTGGGCGTCGAGCTGCGCGTCGCAGACGACGGCGTGGAGATCACGGCGTCGGCGGAGACGACGGCGCAGACCGGCGTCGAGATGGAGGCGCTCACGGCCGCCTCGGTCGCGGCGCTCACCGTCTACGACATGGCGAAGGCGATCGACGGGGCGATGACGTTTACCGTCGAGCTGATCGAGAAGACGAAGGGATGAGGGCGGGCGTCCTGACCGTGTCCGACCGCGTCTCCCGCGGCGCCGCCGCCGACTCGAGCGGCGACGCGCTCGCCGAGCTCCTGCGGGCGGACGGATACGAGGTGGCGCGCCGGGTCGTCGCCGACGAGGCGGACGCGATCGCATCGGCGATCGAGGAGCTGGCGGCCGAGGCGGAGCTCGTCCTGACGACCGGCGGCACGGGGGTCGCGCCGCGCGACGTCACGCCCGAGGCGACGCGGGCCGTGCTGCAGCGGGAGGCGCCCGGGATCGCCGAGGCGATCCGTGCGGACGCAATCGCGAAGACGCCGCACGGCCTGCTGTCGCGCGGGGTGGCGGGCATAACCGGGCGCACGCTCGTGGTGAACCTGCCCGGCTCGACCGGAGGCTGCCGCGACGGCTACGCCGTCCTCCGCCCGGCGCTCGGCCATGCCCTGTCGCTTCTCCGCGACGAGCCGACGCGGCATCAGCAGACTTCCGGTCGGGACTGATGCGGCTCGCGCGCCTCTACTACCGGCTCGTCAAGTTCGAGCACACGATCTTCGCCCTGCCGTTCGCGTACGTCGGGGCGTTCCTCGCCGTCTACGGCGTCCCCTCGGCGCACGACCTCCTCTGGATCACGCTCGCGATGGTCGGAGCACGCTCGCTCGCGATGGCGCTCAACCGGCTGATCGACGCGCAGATCGACGCCGCCAACCCGCGCACCGCCGCGCGTGAGCTGCCGTCGGGCGCGCTCGGCGTCCCCGACGTCGTCGCGTTCTGCGCAGGCTCGCTCGCGCTCTACATCCTGGCCGTGATCGAGCTCGACCCGCTCGTCCGCTGGCTCGCTCCGATCCCCGTGGCGGCGTTCGTCGTCTACCCGTACCTGAAGCGGTTCACGTGGCTGTGCCACCTCTGGCTCGGCGCCGTCGACGGCCTCGCGCCCGTCGGCGCATGGGTTGCGATCAAGGGGACGCTCCCGTGGCAGGCATGGGCGCTCGGGGCGGCGGTCGCCGCATGGGTCGCCGGGTTCGACCTGTTCTACTCGCTGTTCGACGTCGAGATCGACCGCCACCAGGGCTTGCACTCGTGGGCGACGCGCTTCGGCGAGCGTGGGGCGTTCGCAGGCGCGCGCGCGCTGCATCTCGCGACGCTCGTGCTCCTCGGCGCCGTCGGCGTCGGGCTCCACGTCGGCGCGCCGTACTGGCTCGGCGTGATCGTCGTCGGGGGGCTCCTCCTCTACGAGCACTCGCTCGTGCGTCCCGGCGACCTCGGGCGGCTCGATGCTGCCTTCTTCACGATGAACGGGATCATCTCGGTCGCGTTCTTCGTGTTCGTGCTCGCGGACGTCCTGTGAGCCGGAGCACGGTCGTCTGGGCTTCGGCCGGACGCAGCGAGGCGGACCGGCTGCAGCGCGCGGAGGCCACGGCGGCGGCGAAAGGGTGGCGGTTCGCCGGCGAGCTCGAGGAGATCGGCGACACGTTCGCCGCCGCAGGGCAGCCCGACGGGTTTCATCGCGCCGCCGCCGAGGTGTTCCGGCGGTGATCGTCGCCCGCGGGCTCGCGAAGCGCTTCGGCGACAGGAGCGTCTTCCGCGGCCTCGACCTCGACGTCCCGGACTTCGGGTTCCTGCTCGTCACCGGTCCGAACGGGTCGGGCAAGACGACGCTGCTACGGATCCTCGCGCGGCTGGCGGCGCCGAGCGCGGGAACGCTCCGGCTTCCGGCGCGCGAGGCGATCGGGTACATCGGACACGACCCGCTCGTCTACCGGGAGTTGACGGCGCTCGAGAACCTGACGCTCTTCGGCCGGCTGTACCGCGTGCGGGAGCGCGGCGAGCGGATCGGCATGCTGCTCGAGCGCTTCGGGCTCTGGGACGTGCGGCACGAGCGCGTGTCGACGCTCTCGCGAGGGATGCAGCAGCGGCTCGGCCTCGCGCGGGTGCTGCTGCCCGAGCCCGCGCTCCTCGTGCTCGACGAGCCCACGAACGCGCTGGACGCGGACGGGCTCGCGCAGCTCGACGGACTGCTCGACGAGCGGCGGACGCACGTCGTCGCGACGCACGACCCGCAACGGTTCGCGCCGCGGGCGACGACACGGCTGGCGCTCGCATGAGCTACCTCCGCGACACCGCCGCGCTCGTCCGCAAGGACCTCCTGCTCGAGCTGCGCGCGAAGGAGGCGCTGCCGGCGATGCTGCTGTTCGTCGTCGCGGCGCTCGCGATCTTCCACTTCGCGCTGCCGCGCGGGACGAGCGACGTCGCCGCGCGCGGCCTTCTCTGGTCCGCGCTCGTCTTCACGGCGCTGCTCGGCCTGACGCGCGCGTTCGTCCCGGAGCGCGAGCAGCGGATGTTCGACGCGCTCGTCCTCGCGCCGTGCGACCGCAGCGCGATCTGGCTCGGGAAGGCGGTCGCCGTGCTCGCGTTCCTCGCCGCGGCGGAGGTCGTCGCGCTGCCGGCGTTCGCCGTGTTCTTCCACGGCCTCGACGCGCGCACGGTTGCCGCGGTCGCGCTCGCGGATGTCGGGATCGCCGCGGTCGGGACGCTGTTCGGCGCGATGGCGGTCGCCGGTCGCGCGCGCGAGCTCCTCCTCCCGCTTCTCTTCCTGCCGATGGCGATCCCGATCGTCGTCGGCGGCGTCGGGCGGTACCTGTGGTTCCTCGCGCTCTACGACGCGATCTTCGCGCTCCTCTCGTGGGCGGCGTTCGAGTACGTCGTGGCGGAAGCCTGACGCCGCAGGACTACGATGCCGCCGTGAGATCGCCCTCGCTGCCTGCGCTCGCGGTGCTCACCACCGGACTGCTCGGGCTCGGCACCGCGCTCGCGTTCTTCTACGCGCCGACCGATTCCGACCAGGGCCTGTCGCAGCGCATCTTCTACTTCCACGTCCCGCTCGCGCTGACGTCGTACGTGTGCTTCGGCTGGGGCGCGTGGAAGGCGCTCCGCTACCTGCGCACGCGGGACGAGCGCGCCGACCTCGAGGGCTATGTCGCGGTCCACCAGGGCGTGATCTTCGGCGCCCTCACGCTGCTGACCGGCTCGATCTGGGCGAAGATCTCGTGGGGCGTGTGGTGGTCGTGGAACGAGGACCAGCTCGTCCTCTTCCTCGTGCTGTTCCTCTTCTACTGCGCGTACTTCATGCTGCGCTACTCGGTGGAGCCGGGCCCGGCGCGCGCGAACATGTGCGCCGTCTACGCGCTGTTCGGGGTCGTGCTGATCCCCGTGTCGTTCCTCGCGATCCGCCTCTCGAAGCGGTTCATCCACCCGGTCGTCTTCACGTCGCACGGACCGCAGATGACGCACGCGCAGTTCCTCACCTTCTGCGTCTGCCTCGCGGCGATGATCGCGTTGTTCGCGACGCTGTACTCGGTCGAGCTCGCGGGGAAGCGGCTCGACCGCTCGCTCCGCGAGCTGCGGGAGCTGCTGGCGTGACCGCGTCGGAGCAGTACACCGCGGCGGCGTACCTCGTCGTCTTCGTGGCGGTGCTCGCGTACGTCGTGATCATCGCGTCGAAGCTGCAGCGGCTGCAGCGCGACGTCGCGCGGCTCGTCGAGCTGGCGAAGGAGAAGCTCGGCGATGGTTGAGGCGCTCTTCTGGCCGGCGCTGCTCGGGTACGGCGAGGCGGCGGTCGCGTATGCGTCTGCGCGTACCGCGCGCGCCGCCACCTGGGGCGTTCGCCTCGGGTGGCTCGCACAGACGGCGCTGCTCGCCGCGCAGGCCGTGCGCGCCGACGGCTTTCCGTGGTCCACGTGGGCGGCGTCACTGAACCTCTTCGTCTGGCTCGTCGTCGGCACGTACCTGATCTGGGGCTGCCGGCCGCGCTTCCGCCTGCTCGGGCTCGCGGTCATGCCGCTCGCGGCCGCGCTGTTCGTCGTCGCGCGGTTGGGCGGCGGCACGCGCGGCGGCTCCGTCGGCGGGTACGGCAGCCTGTTCCTCGTCCTCCACGTCGGCCTCGTGCTCGCTGCCTTCGCCGGGTTCACGCTCGCCGCCGCGCTCGCGGCGCTGTACCTCTGGCAGGAGCGGCGCCTGAAGTCGCGCGCGCCGGACATCCTGCGGCTGCGACTACCGCCGCTGCAGTCGCTCGAGCGCCTCACGTGGCGGACCGTCGCCGTCTCGCTGCCGCTCCTCACGCTCGGGCTCGCGGCGGGCGTCGTGCGGATGCGCGAGCAGCGGGCCGGGTTCGACGCGCTGGAGGCGGTGACGCTGCTGACGTGGCTCGTCTACGGCGGGTTCCTCGTGCTCCGGCCGTCGGGGCGGCGCGCGTCGTACCTCGCCCTCGGCGGCTTCGCGCTCGTGATCGTGACGCGTCTCGCTCTCGCAGGGAGCCACTTCGCATGACGGGGATCGCGCTGGTCGGACTGTCGCACCACGTCGCGCCCGTCGAGCTGCGCGAGCGCGTGACCCTCGACCTCCCGGCGGCGGCGGAGCTCGCGCGGTCGCTCGGCGACGCGGTCTGCCTCTCGACCTGCAACCGCACCGAGCTGTACATCGCGGGAGTCGACGACGACGAGGCAGCCGCCGCGCTCGAGGCGCTCGCGCGCGAGCCGCTCGACGGCGTCCTCTACCGGCTCCACGAGGACGCTGCGGCATTGCACCTCTTTCGGGTCGCCGCGGGCCTCGACTCGCTCGTGCCCGGAGAAGGGGAGATCCTGGGGCAGGTACGGGACGCGTACGAGGCGGCTCTCCCCGGTCCCGTGCTCGACCGCGTCTTCAGGCAGGCGCTCGCCGTGGGGAAGCGCGTCCGGACGGAGACCGCGATCGGCGAGAGCCCGGCGTCGGTGTCGTCGGCCGCCGCCGCGCTCGCCGCGCAGGTCTTCGGCGACCTGACGAGCCGGCGGGTGCTGCTGGTCGGCGCCGGCCGGATCGGCGAGCTGGCCGCGTCGAGCCTCGCCGCGCGCGGCGCCGAGGTCGCGTTCGTCGCCAATCGCACCGTCGAGACCGCGGCCGAGCTCGCGCACCGCTTCGGCGGCGTCGCGATCCCGCTCGACGAGATCCCCGCCAGGCTCGGCGAGGTGGACGTCGTCGTCTCCTCGACCTCGTCGCCCGAGCCCGTCGTGCACGCGCGCGACGTTCCGGCGCGGCGCAGGTCGCCGCTCTTCTTCATCGACATCGCCGTCCCGCGCGACGTGGATCCTGCGCTCGGCGGCCTCTCCGGGTGCTTCCTCTACGACATCGACGACCTGGAGGCGGTCGTGGCCGAGACGCTCGCGGGTCGGCGCGCGGAGGCGGACCGGGCCGAGCAGCTCGTGGCCGAGGAGGTCGAGCGCTTCCGCAGGTGGCGGGCAGCGCTCGACGTCGTGCCGGCGATCGCGTCGCTGCGCGCGCGCGCCGAGGAGATCCGCACCGCGGAGCTCGCCAAGGTCCGCGTGAGCGACGACGAGCGGCGTACGCTCGAGTCGGTGACGTCGCAGATCCTCAACAAGCTGCTGCACCTGCCGACGGTGCGGATGAAGGAGGCCGCGGTCAGTGCGGACGGCGCCGTCTACGCGGACGCGGTCCGTCACCTGTTCGGCCTCGAGGAAGAGCCGCGGTGAGCGAGCCGAGACGCATCGAGCGCCCGCTGCCGGCGGTCGCGCCGTCGGCGTTCCTGCGCGTTCGGCTCGCGTTCCCGTCGTGCGGCCGCGCGCGGCGCGCGGGGAGGTCACGCTGTGCTCGTCCGCATCGGGTCGCGCGGCTCTAGGCTCGCGCTGACGCAGGCCGAGCAGGCGGCGGCCGCCCTGCGCCGGCCGGGCGTCGAGATCGCGTTCCTGCCGATCACCACGGCGGGCGACCGAGACCGGAAGCGGCCCTTCGGCGAGATCGGCGACCGCGGAGTCTTCGTGAAGGAGATCGAGGAGGCGCTGCTCGCTGGACGGATCGACGTCGCGGTCCACTCGGCCAAGGACATGACGTCGACGGATACGGACGGGCTCGCCGTCGGCGCCTACCTCGAGCGCGACGACCCGCGCGACGCGCTCGTCGGAGCGCGGAGGATCCAGCCGGAGATGCGGATCGGCACCGCCTCCGCGCGCAGGCGCGCACAGCTCCTCGCGATCGAGCCGACGCTGTCCGTCGAGCCGCTCCGCGGCAACGTCGACACGCGGCTTCGGAAGATGCACGAGCGCGGCCTCGACGCGATCGTCCTCGCCGCGTGCGGGCTCGACCGCCTCGGACTGGACGACGCGATCGGCGCGAGGCTCGACCCGGCCGAGGTGCTGCCCGAGGCGGCGCAGGGCGCGCTCGCGCTCCAGGTGCGGGAGGGGGAGGAGGAGCTTGTCGCCGCTGCCGACCATCCGCCGACCCGTGTGCGCGTCGAGGCGGAGCGGGCCTGCGTCGCTGCGATCGGTGCGGGCTGCCTCGCCCCGGTCGCCGCGTACCACGACGGCGCGACGCTGCACGCGCTGATCGCGGATGAGGACGGAGCGTGGCTCGAGCGCCGCAGCGGCGGCGACCCGCTCGCGCTCGCGCGCGAGCTCCTCGCGTTCGCGCGGTGAAGGCGATCGTGACGCGGCCGCGGGGGCAGGCGCGACCGCTCGTGGAGGCGCTCGAGCGGGCGGGCATCGAGGTCGTGGAGTGCCCGCTGATCGAGATCGAGCGGACGTCGGACGAGCCGGTCGACGCCGCCGGCTACGACTGGGTGATCGTGACCAGCGCGAACGGTGCCGACGAGCTCGCGCGGCGCGGCCGCAACCTGCCGCGTGTCGCGGCCGTCGGCCCGGGCACGGCGGAAGCGCTTCGCGCCCACGGCATCGAGCCGGCGTTCGTGCCCGCCGAGTCGTCGCAGGAGGGGCTGCTGCGCGAGTTCCCGCGGCCCGCGGGGCGGGTGCTGTTCGCGGCCGCGGAGGGCGCGCGGCGCCGGCCGATCGAGGCGCTCGGCGCCGACTTCGTCCCGCTCTACCGCACGCGGCTTCTCCGCCCCCGGCCGCCCGACGGCGACGTCGTCGTGCTCGCGTCGGGGTCCGCCGCGCGAGCCTACGCCGCCGTGGGCGGCGCCGCGCCGGCCGTGTCGATCGGGCCGGAGACCTCGCGCGTCGCGCGGGCGGTCGGCCTGGAGGTGGTCGCCGAGGCGCGCACACACGACCTTTCCGGTCTCGTCGCAGCTGTCCGTGACGCGTTGGGGTCGAAGTGATGTAGCTGTACAGCTACACAACATGGTTTTCGTCACGTTCCTTACGGACTTCGGCCTGCAGGACGACTTCGTCGGCACCTGCCACGGCGTGATCGCGCGGATCGCGCCGGAGGCGCGCGTGATCGACATCACGCACGGCATCCCGCCCCAGGCGGTGCTGCAGGGGGCGCTGGTCCTTCGCCAGACGATCCCGTACATGCCCGTGGGCGTGCATCTCGCGGTGGTCGACCCCGGCGTCGGCGGCGACCGGCGCGCCGTCGCCCTTCGCACCGCCGACGGCCGGACGTTCGTCGGGCCCGACAACGGGCTGCTCCTGCTCGCCGCCGACGAGCTCGGGATCGAGGCCGCGCACGAGCTCTCCGACCCGCGGTACCGTCTCCCGGACGTCTCGCGGACCTTCCACGCCCGCGACGTCTTCGCCCCCGCCGCGGCGCACGTCGCCGCCGGCGTCCCGGTCGAGGAGCTCGGGCCGCGGCTCGACCCGTCGACGCTCGTTCGGCTCGAGGTGCCGGAGCCCGAGGTCGGGCGAACGCAGCTCTCGACGACGGTGCTCGCGGTCGACCGCTTCGGGAACGTCGCGACGAACGCGCGGCGAGATCATGTCGCGGCGCTCGGCGCCTCGACCGGAGACAGGGTCGAGATCCGGCTCGCGCTCGACCGCTACTACGCGGAGCTCGCCGAGACGTTCGCAGACGCGCCGCCCGGCGAGCTGATCCTCTACGAGGACTCGTACGGCTCGATGACGCTCGCCATCAGCAACGGCGACGCCGCCGGGCTCACCGGCGTCGCGCCGGGCGACGAAGTCCGGATCGCGGTCGAGTGACCATCGGGCAGCGCTTCGCGCGACTCGCGACGACGGTGGTCGTTCGCGCCCCGGCAGCGTGGCGGCTCTTCCGCAGGCCGCTGACCCGTGCCTTCGACCGGCTCGCGCCCACGTGGGAGACGCGGATCAGCGACGAGCGGCTCCGCCCGATCCTGGCCGCTCTCGACGCGCTGCCGGAGCCGCCGCGGCGCGTGCTGGACGTCGGCACAGGCACCGGACGCGTCGCCCGCGTCGCGGCCGAGCGATGGCCGGAGGCGGAGGTCGTCGGCGCCGACGTTTCGCCGGGGATGATCGAGGAGGCGCGCCGGCTCGGCGGCCGCGTGCAGTACGACGTCGCCGACGCGGCCACGCTGCCGTACGGCGACGCATCGTTCGACCTCCTCGCCCTCAACAACATGATCCCGTTCTTCGACGAGCTCGCCCGCGTGACCGCACCCGGCGGCCACGTCGTCGTCGCGTTCACGATGGGCGACAAGACGCCGATCTATGTGCCTCCCGACCGTATCCGGAGCGAGCTGGGGCGCCGCGGGTTCCTGCACGTTGCGGAATTCGAGGAGGGGGGGGCTGGCCCTGCTTGCGCGCAAGGGCGACCGGTCGTAACCTCCGGTGCACAGGGACGTTCGCGACGCGGTAGCACCGGTCCGGACGTCTCTTTTTTGCGCGCTGCCCGCGGCTACACTGCGGCCGCGCGGCGAGGTAGCTCAGTTGGTAGAGCACACGGCTGAAAACCGTGGTGTCGCCGGTTCAAGTCCGGCCCTCGCCACTCGCTCGGCGGCAGTGCGCTAGCCGACCTGACCGCGACTCGCCGACAGACGGTCGACCAGGGCCCGCGCCATCTCGTGCTTCTCGAGGACGGCGTCGGCGCCGGCTTCGGTCGCCGCCGCGTGGAGGGCGGGGTCGGAGTCGCCGGTCAGCACGATCAGGCACAGGTGCGGGTGGTCGTGGCGCAGCCTCGTCAGCGTGCTGACGCCGTCCAGGAGCGGCATGTGCAGGTCGACCACCGCGGCGTCCGGGTCGAGGGCGTCGGCGAGCTCGAGCGCCTCGACCCCGTCGCGCGCCGTGGCCACGACGGTCAGCTCCGGCTGGCGGTCGATCAGCTCCTGGAGCGACTCGAGGAACCGCGCGTCGTCGTCTGCGAGCAGGACCTTGATCGCTCCGGCCGCCATCGGGACTCGCATACAGTCTGCCAAAGTGGACGCCGCGGAAACTCTCCGCCCGGTCGCGATCATCGGGGCGGGGCTCGACCTCGGCGCGGGGCGGCGCGGCGTGGACATGGGACCGTCGGCGATCAGGTACGCCGAGCTCGAGCTTCGGATCCGGCGGCTCGGCCGGGACGTCGCCGACTGGGGCGACGTGCGCGCGCCGGTGCCCGAGGCCACGGACGAGGGCGACGAGACCCACCGCTACCTCGGGCCGATCATGCAGGTCTGCGAGCGGCTCGCGTCGCTCGTCGACACCGCGTCGGCGCAGGGGCACCTGCCGGTCGTCCTCGGCGGGGACCACTCTATCGCGATGGGGTCGCTGGGCGGCATGGCCAAGCGCCACGGTCCCGGCGCCGTCCTCTGGATCGACGCGCACGGGGACCTCAACCGTCCTTCCACGTCGCCGACGGGAAACGTCCACGGCATGCCGCTCGCCGCGGCGCTCGGCGTCGCCGGCGACGCGTTCCTGTCCGACGTCTTCCCGACGCCCTCCGTGCGCAAGGCCGCGCTCGTCGGGATCCGGTCGCTCGACGCGGGCGAGCGGGCCCTGATCGCCGACCTCGGCCTGCGGGTCTTCACGATGGCGGAGATCGACCGCCGCGGTCTCGAGGCCGTGCTCGAGGAGGCGCTCGACGCGCTCGCCGGCGAGCCGTTCCTCCACGTGAGCTTCGACCTCGACGCGGTCGACCCGATGTTCGCGCCCGGCGTCGGCACGCCCGTGCCCGGCGGGCTCTCCTACCGCGAGGCGCACCTCGCGCTCGAGCTCGTCGCCGAGGCGGGCGTCTTCGACTCGCTCGACGTCGTCGAGGTGAACCCGATCCTCGACCGCGCGAACGAGACGGGTCGGCTCGCCGTCGAGCTCGTCGCGAGCGCGCTCGGCCAGCGGATTCTCTAGCCGCCGCGTCCGACCGGTCGGCGCTCAGTCGTCGGGCTCGTCGTAGAAGACCGTCCCCTTCAGCTCGTCGGGGAGGCAGTCGACCTCGAACCCTCGCGGGTCGTCGTGCGGGTAGACGTACCCGCGTCCGCGCCCGAGCTTGCGCGCGCCGGGGTACGCCGCCGAGCGGAGGGCGGCCGGCGGCAGGAGGTGCCCGCGCTCGCGCACCACCTCCGTCGCGCGGGCCAGCGCCGTGTACTCGCGGTTCGCCTTCGGCGCCTTCGCCAGGTACACCGCCGCCTGCGCGAGGTTCAGCCGCGCCTCCGGAAGCCCGACGTGCTCGACTGCCTGCGCGGCCGCGACGGCGACCAGGAGCGCCTGCGGGTCGGCGTTGCCGATGTCCTCGGAGGCGAGCACGATCATCCGGCGCGCGATGAAGCGCGGGTCCTCGCCGCCCTCGATCATCGCGGCGAGGTAGTAGACCGACGCCTGCACGTCGCCGGCGCGGGTCGACTTGATCCACGCCGAGATGAAGTCGTAGTGGCGGTCCCCGCCCTTGTCGTAGACGAGCGGGCGCTTGCGCGCCGCGTCGTCGACGTGCCGCTCCGCGAGCTCCGTCCCCTCCGCGCGCGCCGTCTCGACCGACAGCTCGACGATCGTGAGCGCGTTGCGTGCGTCGCCGCCTGCCCGCACGGCGATCAGCTCCTCGACCTCCGGCGGCACCTCGACGGCGAGCGCCTCGGCGCCGCGCCGGACGACACCGCGCAGGGTCTCGACGTCGTGCGGCTCGAGCTCGTAGACCTGCGTGCGGGAGAGCAGCGCCGAGTTGACCTCGAAGTAAGGGTTCTCCGTCGTCGCCCCGATGAGCGTCACGAGACCCTCTTCGACGCCGGGAAGCAGCGCGTCCTGCTGCGCCTTGTTGAACCGGTGGATCTCGTCGAGGAACAGGATCGTGCGCCTCCCGCTCGCGCCGAGCCGCTCGCGGGCGCGCGCCAGCACGTCGCGCACGTTCGCGACCGTCGCCTGAACGGCGGAGAGCTCTTCGAACTCCGCGCCCGTCGTCTGCGCGACGATGCGCGCGAGCGTCGTCTTGCCCGACCCGGGCGGCCCGTAGAGGATCATCGACGGCACGCGGTCCTGCTCGATCGCGAGCCGCAGCGCGCGACCGGGGCCGACGACGTGCTCCTGCCCTGCGAACTCGTCGAGCGTGCGCGGCCGGAGTCGCTGCGCGAGCGGGGCCGCGGTGTCGAGGCGCCGCCCCGCGGCCTCGCTGAAGAGGTCACCCACGACCGAAAGTATGCTCTGGCTCATGTCGGAGGTCTGGAGCGCGGGTACCTACGAACGCCTTGCCGCCCGCTTCGCCCCCGTCCAGGACCAGCTCGTCGAGGCGCTGCGCATCGGCCCCGGCGACCGCGTCCTCGACCTCGCCACGGGCACCGGCGAGGTCGCCGTGCGCGCCGCCGCGCGCGGCGCGCATGTGACGGGGATCGACATCGCGGAGCCGATGCTCGTGAAGGCGCGCGAGCGCGCCGACGCGGAGGGAGTCGAGGTCACCTTGGACCTCGGTGACGTCGAGTACCTGCCGTACGACGACGGGTGCTTCGACGTCGTCGTGTCGAACTTCGGCCTCATCTTCGCGCCGGACCACGCGAACGTGGCGGCCGAGCTCGCACGCGTCTCGTGCCCGGGCGCGCGGCTCGGCTTCACGGCGTGGAAGCCCAACCCGAGGCTCGGCGAGCTCTACCGGCGGTTCACCGAGGAGCCGATCGAAGGGCGCGAGGCGTACGAGTGGGGCCGCGAGGACCACGTCGAGGACATGCTCGCGGACGACTTCGAGCTGGAGTTCGAGGACGGAACGCTGTGGCTCGAGGCTGCGTCGGGCGAGGAGATCTGGAAGCTCTTCTCGGAGTCGGCGCCGCCCGTGATCGCGCTCCTCAGGCGCCTCGACGACCACCGCGGCGAGGAGTTCCACCGGGCGTTCGTCGAGCTCTACGAGAGCTACCGGACGCCGGACGGCGGCGTGCGCGCGCCTCGGCGGTACCTGCTCGTGCTCGGCACGCGCAAGTGAGCTCGGAAGTCGCCGAGCTGCTCCAGCGGCTCATCCGAATCGACTCCACCAACCCGCCCGGCAACGAGACCGCGGCAGCCGAGCTCCTGCGCGGCTACCTGGAGGCTGCCGGCGTCGAGTGCGCCCTGTACGCCCGCGTGCCGGAGCGGGCGAACCTCGTCGCGCGGATCCGCGGCCGCGGCGACGGCCCCTCGCTCGCGCTCCTCTCGCACACCGACGTCGTCCTCGCCGTCGCGGCGGAGTGGGAGCGCGACCCGTTCGGCGGCGAGCTCGTGGAAGGCGAGGTGTGGGGCCGCGGCGCCCTCGACATGAAGGGCGAGGTGGCCGCCTCGGCGGTCGCGATGGCGTCGCTCGCGCGCGACGGCTGGCGCGGCTCGGGCGACCTCGTGTTCGTCGCGGCCGCCGACGAGGAGGTGGGGGCCGGCTTCGGCCTCCAGTGGCTCGTCGACGCGCATCCGGACGCCGTCCGCACCGACTTCTCCGTCAACGAGGGGGGCGGCGAGCGGATCGAGGTCGGCGGGCGCGCGGCCTACCTCTGCTCCACCGCCGAGAAGATGAGCTCCCCGTTCGTGCTGCGCGTGCACGGTCGGAGCGGGCACGCCTCGATGCCGTCGATCGCAGACAACGCGCTCGTCAAGGCGGCGCCGCTCGTCGCGCGGCTCGGCGAGTTCGCGGTCGAGCCGCAGCTCATCCCCGAGGTGGAGGCGTTCTTCGCGGCCGTCGACGGCGCCGCGCCCTCTGCACAGGACGCGCTCGCAGCCGCGCGCGGGCTCTCGCCGCTCGCCGCGGAGGTCGTCGAGCCTCTGCTCGGCATGACCGTCTCGCCCACGAAGGCGCATGCGTCGGACAAGCGGAACGTGATCCCGGCGCTGTGCGAGGTGACGGTCGACGTCAGGCTCCTCCCGGGGCAGACACCCGAGCAGGCGGAGGCGGCGCTGCGCGCGTGGCTCGGCCCGGGCGAGTACGAGCTCGTGAACACCGAGCGGCAGGGCGGGACGCGCTCGCCAATCGGCGGTCCTCTCTGGGACGCGGTCACCTCGTTCGTCGAGCGCGAGGAGCCCGGCGCCGTCGCCGCCCCCACGTGCGTCGCGGGCTTCACGGACTCGCACTGGGTCCGCGAGGCGTTCGGCACCGTCGCCTACGGGTTCTTCCCGTCGCGCGCGCTCGACCCGCAGGTGGCGGCGCGCCTGATCCACTCGGCGAACGAGCGCGTGCCCGTCGACGACCTCGAGCTCGGCGTCCGGTTCCTCCGGCATGCGGCGGAGTCCGTCTGTGGTTGAGCTCGAGACGTTCGACGAGCTGGAGGCGCACGTCGCGGAGCTCTCGGGCCCCGCCGACGTCTTCATCGCCTACGCCGCCGCGACGCCGCCGAAGCCGGAGCCGTGTCCGCTGCCGCGCATCGCCGTCGGCCGGCGTCACGCGCGGGCGGGCGGCGGTGAGCCCCTGCGCATCGGCGAATGGGAGGCGACGTGGAGCGCCGACGACTACGCCGCCGCGGTCGAGGAGGTGCGCACGGCGATCGCGCGCGGCGACGTCTACCAGGTGAACCTCGTGCAGCACATGTCGGCCGCGTTCAGCGGCGAGCCGTGCGCGCTCGAGGACGCGCTCGGCCCGCTCCATACGCGCTCCTTCCATGGCGACGGCTTCTCGATCGTCTCGGCCTCGCCCGAGCTCTTCCTCGCGCGGCGTGCCGACCGGCTCTGGACGATGCCGATCAAGGGCACGCGCCCGCTCGGGGAGGACGTCGACGACCCGAAGGACGCGGCCGAGCACGTGATGATCGTCGACCTCGAGCGCAACGACCTGTCGCGCGTCTGCGAGCCGGGGACGATCCGCTGGCCCGAGCTGATGGCGCAGCACGAGCTCGCCGGCGTCACGCACCTCGTCTCGACGGTCGAGGGCCGCCTGCGGCCGGGTGTCGGCCTCGCCGAGATCCTGCACGCGACGTTCCCCGGCGGCTCCGTCACCGGCGCCCCGAAGGCTGCGGCGATCGATCACGTCGCGAGGCTCGAGCCGGTCGGGCGCGGTGCCTCGATGGGCGCGCTCGGCACCGTCTGGCCGAGCGGCGACTTCGAGCTCGCGCTGACGATCCGGACGTTCGCGGTCGCGGACGGACGCGTCCACCTGTGGGTCGGCGGCGGCGTCGTCTGGGACTCCGACCCGGAGGCGGAGGTCGAGGAGTCCTGGGTGAAGGCGCGGCCGCTGCTCGCGGCGGTCGGCGGCCTCGTCCCGGCTTGAGCCTGGTCGCCGTCGCCGTCGCCGGGCGGGGGCTCGTCGATCCCGCCGAGCCGGTGTTCGGCGCCGACGACGAGGCGCTTCTTCGCGGCGCCGCCGCCTTCGAGACGATCCGGGTGTACGGCGGGCGGCCGTTCCTGCTCGCCGAGCACCTCGAGCGCCTGAGCTTCTCCGCAGCCGCCCTCGCGCTGGCGCCGCCCGACGGAGCCGAGAAGCTCGTCGAGCTGGTCGGCTGCGCCGCGCCGCCGGACCACGTTCTCCGGCTCTACCGCACCTCTCGCCTGCTGGTGGCGACGGCCGCGGAGCTTCCCCCGGGGCTCGACGAGGCCCGCGCAGAGGGGATCGCCCTCCGCAGCTTCGAGGTCGGCGCGCCGCCGCCGCTCCTCGGCGGGGCGAAGACGACGAGCTACGGCGTCTCGTTCGCGGCGCGGCGCGAGGCGGAGCGGCTCGGCGCCGACGACGCGCTGCTCGTCGGCGAGGGTCTCGTGCTGGAGGCGGCCACGGCGAACGTCTGGTGGCGCCGCGGCGGCCGCCTCTACACGCCGGCGAGCCGCGCCGGCGTTCTGCCCGGTGTCACGCGCGCGTTCCTCGCGTCGCTCGAGCCCGTGCAGGAGGGCGCGTTCCCGCTCGACGACCTGCTCGCAGCCGACGAGGCGTTCACGACGTCGTCGGTCCGCGAGGTCATGCCGGTCGTCGCCGTCGACGGACGGCCGATCGGGGACGGGCGGCCGGGCCCTGCCGCGGCGCGGCTGCAGGCAGCGCTCCGGCTACGCTCCGCCCCGTGACGGACACCGTCCGGCTGGGTGGGATGGCGCTCGGGAACGGCGTGCTCGTGCACGGCCCGACGGCGTGGGCGTGCGCGATCCGGACGGGCGACGGCGAGCTGAAGGTCGCCGCGAGACGCAAGCGGTTCCGCGCGGCCCAGGTGCGGAACCCGCTCCTGCGCGGGCCGGCGAAGCTCGCCGAGGCGTTCGCCCTGCTGCCGCAGGTGAAGCGCGAGCTCCCCGAGGCGGAGCTGCCGATGCAGCGCCCGCAGGTGGCCGCGTCGATGGTGGTCTCGGCGGCCGCGCTGCAGCTCGCCCGTCGCAGCGCCCTCGGCCCGGCGGCGCGCGAGCTCCTGACGGCGGCGTTGTCCGTCGCCCCGGCCGCCTTCGCGCTGCGCGGCGGCGAGCTCGCCGCCTACCACGGCGCCGAGCACATGTCGATCGGCGCGTACGAGCACGGCAGGGCGCGCCCGAAGGAGCACGAGCGCTGCGGGTCGCATCTCGTCGGGCCGATGCTCGTCACCACCGCCGCTGGCAACCTCGTCGCCGAGCGTGCGCCGGAGCGGTACCGGCCGGCGGCGCGCGCGCTCGCGGCGCTCGGCGCGGTCGCCGCCTCGGTCGAGACGTTCGGCTGGATGACGCGCAACCCGAAGCACCCGCTCGCCCGCGCGCTCGCGCGCCCGGGACACGAGCTGCAACATCGCGTGGGCACGCGCGAGCCGACGCCGGAGCAGCTCGAGGTCGCGGAGGCCGCGCTCGCCGCGTGCCTGGAGCTCGAGCGGTGACGGTCACGCGAGCTCGACTCGACCCCGCCATCTTCGACCTGCCGGTGGAGAAGATGCGCGCCGGCTGGTACACCGACGCGTACTTCAACCACACCCGCTCGGCCCTCCTCGAGGACGGCCGCCATCCCGACGTGGTCATGCAGGTCTTCCAGAAGAAGCACGCGTACCTCGGCGGGATGGACGAGGCGATCGCCGTGCTCAAGCTGTGCGCCGACGAGTTCGACGCGCTGACCGTGCGCGCCCTCCACGACGGGGACGCGATCGAGCCGTACGAGACGGTGCTGTCGATCGAGGGCGACTACACCACGTTCGCGCACCTGGAGACCGTGTACCTCGGCGTGCTCGCCCGGCGCACGCTGATCACCACCAACACCGTCAACGTGCTGCGCGCAGCGAACGGGAAGCCCGTCATCTTCATGCCGGCGCGGCACGACCACCATCGCGTGCAGACGGGCGACGGCTACGCCGCGTACGTCGCCGGCCAGATCGTCGGCGCCGAGGTCGGCGTCACCACCGACGAGCAGGCCTCGTGGTGGGGCGGGCGCGGGCTGGGGACGGTGCCGCACGCGCTGATCGCCGCCTACGGCGGAGACACCGTCCTGGCCGCGCGGAAGTTCGCCGAGTGGGCGCCGCCCGACATGCACCTGACCGTGCTCGTCGACTTCGAGAACGACTCGGTTCGGACGGCGCTGGAGGTCGCGGAGGCGCTCGGCCCGCGCCTCTGGGGCGTGCGGCTCGACACGTCCGAGTCGCTCGTCGACCGCTCGCTCTGGGGCGAGCTCGGAGACTTCAGGCCGACCGGCGTCAACCCGCGGCTCGTCTGGAAGCTGCGCAGCGCGCTCGACGCCGCCGGCTACGACGGGGTCCGCATCGTCGTCTCGGGCGGCTTCACCCTCGAGAAGATCCGCGAGTTCGAGCAGAACGGGGTCCCGGTGGACGCCTACGGCATCGGGTCGTCTCTGATTCGCGGCTCGAACGACTTCACCGCCGACATCGTGACGACCGACGGCGTCCCGTCGGCGAAGGTCGGCCGGTGGCTGCGCCCGAATCCGCGGCTCGACCTGGTCACGTGAAGCGCGTTCTCTGGGACGTCGACACGCAGGTCGACTTCGTCCGCGCCGACGGCAAGCTTGCGGTGCCTGGGGCTGAGGACGCGGTGCCGGCGATGGCGCGGGTCGTCGAGTGGGCGCGCGCCGACGGGATCCCCCACGTCGCGTCGGCCGACGACCACGAGCTGACCGACGGCGAGATCTCCGAGTCCCCCGACTTCGAGACCACCTACCCGCCGCACTGCCTGCGCGGCACGCGTGGTGCCGAGAGGATCGAGGAGACGGCGCAGCTCGACCCCGTTCCGCTCGGGCTGACGAACGTACCGGAGCGCTGGCTGCGCGGCCGCGAGTTCCTGCTCCTGAAGAAGCACTTCGACGTCTTCACGAACCCGAACGCCGAGCGGCTCCTGGCGCTGCTCGACCCGGAGGAGGTCGTCCTCTTCGGCGTCGCCACCGACGTCTGCGACGACGCGGCGATCCGCGGGCTGCTCGCCCGCGGGCGCCGGGTGGCGTTCGTCGAGGACGCCTCGCGTGGGCTCGACGAGGCGCGGACGGCCTCGTGCACCGCAGCGTGGCGGGAAGGCGGCGTGCGGTTCGTGCGCTCGGACGAGCTCGCCTGATGGCGCTCACCGGCATCCACCACGTCGGCATCGCGGTCGCCGACCTCGACGAGGCGATCGAGCGCTACGCGCGGCTGTTCGGGGCGACGGTCGAGCACCGCGAGCGCCTCGAGGACCAGGGCGTGGAGGCGGCGTCGCTCGGCGTCGGCGGCTCCCGGATCGAGCTGCTGGCGCCGCTCGGCGACGACACGGCGGTCGGCAGGTTCCTCGCGAAGCGCGGCCCCGGGATGCACCACGTGGCGTTCGAGACGGAGGACGTCGGGGCGGAGCTGGCGCGCGCGCGCGCCGCAGGCGCCGAGCTGATCGACGAGACGCCGCGGCGCGGGCTGCTCGGCCTCCAGGTCGGGTTCGTGCACCCGGATTCGGCCGGCGGAGTTCTGGCAGAGTTCGTCGGAGATGACCGAGCCCGAGCGTGAGCGGATCCGGATCGAGGTCGCCTTCGAGGGGCAGCAAGTGCTGTCCGTCCTCGTCCCGCAGCAGACGGCCGACGACCTCGAGCGCGCTCTCGCCGGCGACCACGACTCCTCGTACTCGTTCCAGGCGGACGACGGGCGGTACACGATCATGCTCCGGCGCGTCGTCTACGTGAAGCGGTTCGCCCGCGAGAGCCGGGTCGGTTTCGGCGCCGCCGCCTAGCCGGGTTAGCGGCCCCGGGAGCCGGGGCACGGAGAGCGCGTGACGACCGAGACGCCCGCCCAGCGGAAGGAGAGCGAGGCCAAGCGCGTCCGCGGGCTGGTCGACCGGGCGCAGAAGGGCGACCGGGAGGCGCTCGAGGAGCTGTACCTGATCCACTTCGACCGGATCTACAGCTACCTCCACGTCAGCGTCGGGAACCGGCACGACGCCGAGGACCTGACGACGCAGACGTTCCTGAAGATGCTCGAGTCGATCGGGAAGTTCCGGTGGCGGTCGGCGCCGTTCTCGGCGTGGCTCTTCCGCATCGCGCACAACCTCGCCATGGACCACTTCCGCGCGACGAAGCGGTGGCAGCCGGAGGAGGACGTGCCGGAGCCGGATGCAGACGAGTCGACGTCGGCGGAGACGGGCGCGCTCGAGTCGATCGGCCGGAAGTCGATGCTGGAGCTGATCGAAGAGCTCTCGCCCGAGCAGCAGCAGGTGCTGACGCTGAAGTTCGTCTTCAACTTCTCGAACAACGAGGCGGCGACGATCCTCGGCAAGACCGAAGGCGCGATCAAGTCGCTGCAGCACCGCGCTCTCGTCTCGCTCCAGAAACAGCTCGAGAGGGGCGATCAGGCGGCTCGCTAGGCTGGGCCGCCGATGGCACTCGAGGTCGGTATCGTCGGCCCGGCCGGCAGCGGGAAGACCTCGCTCTTCACTGCGCTCACGAAGGCCGGCGGGGGCGAGTACGGCAGGACGAACGTCGGGATGGCGCCGATCGCCGACGACCGCCTGCAGCAGCTCGCGGAGGTGGTGAGGGCGCGGAAGGTCACCCCGGCCGCGATCCGCGTGCAGGACGTTCCGGGCTCTGGCGCGGCGCAGCTCGGGAACCTGCGCCAGGTCGACGCGCTGCTCGTCGTCCTGCGCGGGTTCGGCGTCGACGCGGCGCCCGACGACGACTTGGAGGGCTTCAGGCTGGAGCTGCTCGTCGCCGACCGCGACCACGTCGAGCGGCGGCTCGAGCGCGTCCAGAAACAGGCGAAGTCGGGCGACGCGCGTCTGCGTGCAGCGGTGGACGAGCTGCGGCGGATCCTGGCGCACGTCGATGCCGGCGGGTCGCTCGCGGACTATCCCGGCGAGCTGCCGGGCGAGCTCGAGCCGCTGACGACGAAGCCGCTGATCGCGATCGTCAACGGACCGGCCGGCATCGACCTCGCGCTCGAGGCCGAGCTCGCGGAGCTGCCGGACGAGGAAGCGGCCGCGTTCCGGGACGGCGGGGCGTCGGCGCTCGAGGACGTCGCGGGCAGGCTCGCGCAGGCGCTCGACCTCGTCACGTTCTTCACCGCCGGAGAGCAGGAGACGCGCGCCTGGACGCTTCGCAGCGGGCAGACGGCGATCGAGGCAGCCGCCGCGATCCACACCGACATCGCACGGGGCTTCATCCGCTGCGAGGTCGTGAGCTGGGAGGACCTGGTCCGCCTCGGCTCGCACGCGGAGGTCGCGAAGGCGGGGAAGCAGCGGCTCGAGGGGAAGACCTATGTCGTCGAGGACGGCGACGTCCTCAACATCCGCTTCAACGTCTAGCCCTGCTCAGGCGCTGATGAGGACGACGCCCGCGAGCGTCAGCACGATGCCCGCCCGCTGCGACCGGCCGACGCGCTCCCGCAGGAAGCTCGCGGCCAGGAGCACGGTCACGACCGGGTAGAGCGATGCCAGCACCGCCGTGAGGCTGACGAGCCCGCTCCTCGACGAGGCGGCGAACAGCACGTTGCCGACGGTGTCGGCGATGCCCGCGGCGCACGCGACGGCCACGAACGTACGCCCGAGCCGGAGCCGCGGGCGGCGCGCCGCCGCGACGGTGCCGACCAGCCCGAGCGCCGTTGCCCGGAAGACGAGCGACGCCCACCAGAAGTCGACCTTTCCCGCTGCATGCATCCACGGGAAGTAGAAGCCGAACCCGCACGCCGCGAGCAGGGCGACCCCGGCGCCCGCCGCCACCTTCCTGCGTCCCTCGTCGTGCTCCACCGACGCGAGCGCGACGCCGACGAGGGCGCAACCCACGCCCGCGATCTGCGCCGGCGACGGATTGTCGCCCGTGGCCACGCCGAAGATCACCGGGATGACGGCGGACGCGCCGGCGATCGGCGCGACGACGCTCATCGCGCCCGCCACCATCCCGCGGTAGTACGCGAACAGCCCGACCATTCCGCCGGCCGCCGCCGCGGCGGCGTACAGCACCGCCCAGCCCCTCGGGCCTTCGCCGCGAGCCGCCACCGCGATCGCGATCGCCGCGACCCCGCCCGCCTGCGCCCAGAGCAGGACGGGGAGCGACCCGACGGCGCGGCTCACGAGCGGCCCGACGAAATCGCCTACGCCCCACGCGAGGCTCGCACCGAGTGCGAGCAGGAGCGGGGTCAATCGACCCTGCGAGTCGCGGCGACCGCGTCGAGCTGGTTCGCGTGGTAGAGAACCGCCGCCTCGGCCGTGCGCGCGCCGCGCGCGTCGTGGTGCACGGCGACGCAGTGCAGGAGCTCGGCGAGCTGCGCGGGCCCGAGCCCCTCCGCGTGCTCTTCGATCAGCCGCAGCCCGAGGTGCACATGCCCGAGCAGCCGCCCTTCGCCGGTCGGCGCGAACGCGGGGCCGGCGCCGAGCTCCACCGTCCGCCCGACGTCGTGCAGCAGCGCGCCCGCGAGCAGCAGGTCGCCGCGGAGGCGCGGGTGGAGCTGTGACGTCTCGCGCGCGAGCGTGGCGACGCCGACCGTGTGCTCGAGCAGCCCGCCGGCGTACGAGTGGTGGTCGTCCGGCGTCGCCGGGAATGCCGCCAGGTCACGCTCGCCGAGCACGCCTTCCGCCGTCGCGCGCAGCCCGGGATGGACGATCTCGGAGACGAGGAACTCGAGGAAGCCGGCGAGCTCGTCCCGGTCACGCCGGATCGCCGGCGTCAGCGTCTGCGGGTCGACGTCGGCCGCCTCGAGCGACCGCACGTCGAGCTGGAGCCGGTCGCGGAACTTCTCGACGCGGGCGAGCACCCGCACCGCGTCGCCCTCGGCGAACCGTCCGTCGAGCAGCTCGACGTCGTTCCACACGCGGGCCTCGATCCGGCCCGTCGGATCGACGAGCTCGAGCGCGAGGTACGGCGCCCCCGTCTTCGTCCGCAGCCGCCGCTTCATCCGAACCGCGTAGATCCCCTCGACCACGCGGTCCTCCTGGAGCTCCGCGATGCTCACGGACGGACACTACCGCCGCGTCCAGATGCGGAAGCCGGCCTCGTCGTCGCGACCGTCGGCGACCTGGTCGAGGATCTCCGCCGCCTCCTTCCGGCGCCAGCCGAAGACGCCGGCGAGGTCGGCCGCCGTCAGCTCGCGCGCAGCGTCGAGGACCAGCGTCGCCAGCTCCCGCCTCGCCTCGTCGCGGGCCGGAAGGCGCGGGGGCAGCCTCCACTTCCGCGCGAGCAGGTCGTGTGCGAGCGCTCCCCACCCCGCGTCTTGCTCGACGAGGTGCGAGGTCGTCAGGACGAGGCGGTGGTGCAGCGACACGAGCGCGCGGTCGACCTCCTTCTTCGGCAGCCCCGTCTCCTCGCGGAGCTGCGGCGCCGTCAGCGGACCGAGGGCGCGGACAGCCTCGGCGACGGGCCCCGGGTCGGCGTCGTCGCCGTTCGCCGCGACGAGCGCCGGGAGGAGCCGCGGCGCGACGCACGAGACGACGCGCGCGAGGTGCTTCCCGACGCACACCAGCCCGCGGGCGGGCAGCTCGTCCTTCGCCGGCCACAGGAAGTCCATCTCGGGCGACGGCCACTCCACCTCCGCCGCGCCCGCGACCTGCTCCCAGAGCGACGGCAGCACGACGTCCGCCTTCGGGAAGAGGAGCGCCAGGCCGACGTCGTCCACCCACGCCGCTGCCGCGTCGAGGCTGCGGATCACATCTCTAGTCTGCAGGAGTGCCCCGCGTCCGCCCCTTCCGCGCGTTGCGGTACGACACCGACGTCGCCGGGGATCTCGCGACGCTCGTCGCGCCGCCGTTCGACGTGATCTCGCCGGAGCAGCGCCTCGACTACCTCGCCCGCAGCCCGTACAACGTCGTCCACCTGACGCTGCCCGACTCGCCGGAGCAGGCGGCGTCCGCCCTCGGGGCCTGGCGCCGCGACGGCGTGCTCCGCGAGGAGGAGCCCCGCTACTGGTGGATCGCGCAGGGCTACACCGGCCCCGACGGCGTCGCGCGCACGCGCGAAGGATTCGCCGCGTCCGTGCCCGTGACGCCGTACGAGGAGGGCGAGGTGCTGCCCCACGAGCGGACGCACGCGGGGCCGAAGGAGGGCCGCCTGCGTCTCGTGCGCGCGACCCGCACGCAGCTCGAGCCGATCTTCCTGCTCTACGACGCCGAGCCGGTGCTCGACCGCCCGGAAGGCGACCCGGCGATGGACGTCGAGGAGGGCGGCGTCCGTACGCGCGTGTGGCCGGTCGGCGGACCCGAGATCGAGATCGACACGCCGCTCCTGATCGCGGACGGCCACCACCGCTACGAGACGGCGGTCGCGTACCGCGGCGAGAACCCGGCGGCGACGCATACGCTCGCCGTCCTCGTCTCGGCCCGTGCGCCCGGGCTGGAGATCTTCCCGACGCACCGGGTCGTGCAGTCGCTCGGCGACGTGGACGGCGAGACCGTCGACGGTCCGGGCGGCGGCGTCACGGTCTACCGCGACGGCCGCTACCTCCGCGTCGCCGCCACCGACGAGTTCGGTCCGCGCGTCGTCGAGTCGCTTCGCCCCGAAGGCGTCACCTACACGCCGTACGCCGACGAAGCGGTCGCCGCCGTCGACCGCGGCGAGGCCGCGGCCGCGTTCCTGCTCGAGCCGGTCTCCGTCGAGCAGGTCGCGCGGTTCGCGCACGCGGGCGAGACGATGCCGCAGAAGTCGACCTTCTTCTACCCCAAGCTCACATCGGGGCTCGTGTTCCACCCACTGGCGTCGGCTTGACGGAGCCGGCAAGGAGCGGAGGCGCCGGCACTGACGGCGCCGGAGCGGACAACTGGCTGAAGCTCTGTCGCGCCGCGCGCGACGACGTCGCGCGCGTGCTGGTAGGGCTGCCGGGGCGCGGCGAGCGGGAGCCGGTGCTGCGCGTCGGCGAAGGAGGCGACGACACGACCGCGGTCGACGCCGCCGCCGAGGCCGCGATCCTGAAGCACTTCCACGGGCACCGTGTCGTGAGCGAGGAGGCGGGAATCGGCGGCGACGGCCCATTCACGGTCGTCGTGGACCCGATCGACGGGTCGCTGAACGCGAAGCGCGGCATCCCGTTCTTCGCGATCTCGATCGCAGTCGCGGACGGCGAGACGATGGACGACGTCCTCTTCGGGTACGTCTTCGACTTCGGCACGCACGAGGAGTGGACGGCCGTCCGCGGCGAGGGCGCGAGGCTGAACGGCGGCGAGCTCCACGAACGCCCGAAGGACCGCATCGAGATCCTCGCCTTCGAGGCGACGACGCTCGCCTACGTGACCGAGAACGCGGCCCGCTTCGACGGAGTCGCGTACCGCCTGCGGATCATGGGCTCGCTGGCGATCAGCCTGTGCCACCTCGCGGCGGGGCGGCTCGACGGCGTCGTCTCGCTCAAACCGGCGCGGTCCGTCGACATCGCGGCCGCGCAGCTGCTCGTCCGCGAGCGGGGGCTCGCGATCGACCTGCCCGACGACCCGCCGTTCGGCGCGGCGACGCTCGACCTCGGCGCGCGTTCGCGCGTCGCCGCCGCCGGGAACGAGGAGCTGTGCTCTCTGATCGCGCAGGCGCTCGTCTGAGAATCGGCTGCTCGGGCTGGAACTACGCTCACTGGCGGAACGGGGTCTTCTATCCGCCTCGGTGCCCGGCGCGGAGCTGGCTTCGCTACTACGCGCGCCACTTCGACACCGTGGAGGTGAACACGACGTTCTACCGGCTCCCGAAGGAGCCGGCCGTCGCGCGCTGGGTGGAGGAGTCGCCGGCAGGCTTCCTGTTCGCGGTCAAGGTAAGCCGCTACGTGACCCACGTGAAGCGGCTGCTGGAGGTCGGCGAGCACCTGCCGCTCCTCTACGACCGGATCCGGCCGCTGCTCGGCTCGCCGAAGCTGGGGCCGCTGCTGTGGCAGCTCCCGCCGACGTTCCGCCGCGACGTCGACCGTCTGGCCGGCGCGCTCGAGCACACGCACGACGGGCACCGCCACGCGTTCGAGTTCCGGCACCCGTCGTGGTTCTGCGAGGAGGTGTACGCGCTCCTGCGCGAGCACGGCGTCGCCCTCGTGATCGGCGACCGGCCGCAGGTCAACGACTTCCAGTCGCACGAGCTGACGGCGGACTTCACCTACGTGCGGTTCCACGGCGGCACACGTGGCCGCAACGGGAACTACTCGCACGGCGAGCTCGACGAGTGGGCCGACCGCCTCCGCCGCTGGTCGGCGGAGGTCGACGTCTACGCCTACTTCAACAACGACTGGGAGGGGTTCGCCGTCGAGAACGCGCGCTACCTGCAGGCCGCCCTGGCTCCGCTACCCTCGGCCCATGGCCACGCCTGATCAGGTCCTGAGCGCGCTCGCGAACGTGATCGACCCCGAGCTGCGTCGCCCGGTGACCGAGCTCGGGATGGTGCGCGGGGTCGACGTCGACGGAGGGCGCGTCGCGGTGACGATCGCGCTGACGGTCGTGGGCTGCCCGCTGCGGTCGAGCTTCGAGGACCAGGTGAGCCGCCACGTCGGCTCGCTGCCGGGCGTGGAGAGCGTCGAGCTCCGCTTCGACGTCATGAGCCCGGACGAGCGCGCGGCGCTGACGACGCGTCTGCGCGGCGGCGTCGAGCAGCGCGGCATCCAGCTCGAGCCGACGACGCGGGTGGTCGCGGTCGCGTCGGGGAAGGGCGGCGTGGGCAAGTCCTCGCTGACGGTCAACCTCGCGGCTGCGCTCGCAGCCTCGGGCAAGGAGGTCGGCATCCTCGACGCGGACATCTACGGCCACTCGGTCCCGCACATGCTCGGGATCTCGCAGCGCCCCGTCGTGGTCGACAAGCTGATCGTGCCGCCCGTCGCGCACGACTTGCGGCTGATGTCGATCGGGTTCTTCCTCGACGACAACCAGCCGGTCATGTGGCGCGGGCCGATGCTGCACCGCGCGCTCGAGCAGTTCCTGCAGGACGTGCACTGGGGCGAACTCGACGTGCTCGTCGTCGACATGCCGCCCGGCACGGGCGACGTCTCGATCTCGCTCGGGCAGCTGCTTCCGCGCGCGGAGGCGGTCGTCGTGACGACGCCGCAGCCGCTCGCGCAGGAGGTCGCCGCGCGGGCGGCGACGATGGCGCAGAAGACCGGGATGCGCGTCGTCGGAGTCGTCGAGAACATGACCTCGGACATCTTCGGGTCCGGGGGAGGCGAGCGCCTCGCCACCGAGCTCGGTGTGCCGCTGCTCGGCAGCGTCCCGCTCGACCCCGAGCTGCGTCGCGCCTGCGACGAGGGGCGCCCGCACGTGACGCCGGAGATCGCCGCGATCGCGGACGCGATCGACCGGAGTCGAGCCGGCGGGTTCACGCGGACGCTGCCGCTCGTCTCCTGACGGGCGTTGCGGCCCGAGGACGCACGCGACCGGCTGCGCGCGCTCGGGTTCCGCCCGGAGGACGTCGACACGCTCGCCGAGCACTTCCTCGACGCCGAACGGCGGGGGTCGGCCGGCCACGGCCTGTCGCGGATCGAGTGGCTCGAGACGTGGGAGGACCTTCCTGTCGACGTACGGCCCGAGCGGGTCGTGTGCGAGCCGGCGTACGAGCGCTGGGACGGCCGCGGCGGGCTCGGCTACCTGACGCTGGCCGCCGCCGTCGAGGCGCAGCTCGCCGACCCGCCCGCGCACGCGCGCGTCGTCGTCTGCGAGCGGACGTTCCCGACCGGCGCCCTCGGCTACTGGGTCCGGAAGCTCGCAGACGGCGGCCTCGTCGGCGTCCTCACCGCCACCTCGCCGCGCCGGCTCGCGTCTCCGGCCGGCGGCCCGCCGCTCGCCGGCACGAACCCGCTCGCGATCGCCGTTCCCTCCTCGGACGGGCGGCCGGTCGTCGCCGACGTCTCGATGGGCGCCGTCACGCACGGCGACGTGCTCGCCGGGCTCGCCCGCCCCGAGGAGCTCGTGCCCTTCGGGGGCGAGCGCGCCCACAAGGCGTTCGCGCTGGCGGTCGGCCTGCAGCTCCTCGTCGACGCGCTGACGCCCTCCCAAGGGTTCGGCGCCGTGCTGGTCGTCGCGCGGCCGGAGGCGGACCCGGTGCCGGCGCTGCGCGAGCTCGCGGCCGGGATCCGGCTGCCGGGCGACGGGCTCGTCAGAGAACCTTCATAGCCGGCTGCCACCCTGCCGCCCGTGGGCGGGAGCCGGGGAAACGCGCGACTGACCGCCGCCGCGGGCGCCGTCCTCACGGTGCTCCTGCTCGCCGAGGGCGTGACGCTGCTCGGCGGCGTCGGGCGGCTGCTCGTGCCGCACATCTTCATCGGCCTCCTGCTCGTCCCGCCGGTCCTGTTGAAGCTGGGGAGTGCCGGCTGGCGTGCTGCGTGCTACTACCGCCGCCTCGACGAGTACGTCCGGCGCGGTCCGCCGCAGCTGCTCCTGCGGATCCTGGTCGCGCCGGTGCTCGTCGCCGCCACCGTCGTGATGCTCGCAACCGGCATCGCAGCCGCGTGGGTCGGCCACGGCGGGATCCTGCTCGGGCTGCACAAGGTGAGCTTCGTCGTCTGGGGCGCCGCCTTCGCCGTCCACTTCCTGGCGTACGTGCTCAGGGTGCCGAGGCTCGTCGAGCTCGACTGGTGGCGGCCGGACGGGCTCGGCGGGCGCCGGCTACGGCAGCTCCTGGTCGCGGGCGCCGTCGTTGCCGGCGTGGTCGCCGCGATCGCGGCGCTCCCCCTCGCGCACCGCTGGCACGTCGGCTACGCCGGGAAGCCGGGCTCGTCGCGGATCGAGGCGAAGTCGCTGTCGGCCGCCGCGTAGTCGGCCCACTTCGGCTCGAGCTCGATCGCGCGCCGCAGGTGCAGGAGCGCGTCGACCCGCCGCCCCGCGCGCGCCTCCATGCAGGAGAGGTTGTAGAGGAGCCGCGGGTCGTCTGGCCTCTCCGCCAGCGCCTCCTCGTGGATCCGGATCGCGTCCTCCCACCGTTCCGCGCGGGCGGCCGGAATCGCGGCAAAGGTCGCTTCCCAGGCAGACACCTCGTGCGGAGCGCCCGGCTTGCCGCCGAGCGCGAGCACGAGCGCGTCGCCGCCGACCGCGACCGCGCTCCGCCGCAGCGACGGGTCGTGGAGGACGACGAGCTGGCCGGGCCCGAGCTCGTGCTCGTCGCCGTCGATCATGAAGCGCACCCGGCCCCGCAGCACGACGTACATCTCCTCGTGGCCGAACGTCTCCTCGGTGTGCTCCTCGATGACCTGCCCCGTCTCGCCCGGCGAGTACGCGTTGACGCCGAAGGCGCGGATGCCGAACCGGCGCCTGACTGGACGCCAGACGAAGCCGTCGTCGAGCTCGATCCTGTCGAGGGCGTCGACGTGCACGACGCTCACTCCTGCACCACCGCCGGCAAAGCCGGCGCCTGCGCTCCTTGTGAGTCTCCGTCGAGCCTACGGCTCATTCGAAGACCTCCCGCCAGCGTGCGTCGCCGCGCAGCGGTGCGAGGTCCGGGTCCTCCTCGGCGAACCGCGCGACCTCGCCCGGGGCGCGCTCGTGGGCGCGGCGGAGGTGCGCGAACGCGGCGGCGGCGTCGCCGGCCAACGCTTCGAAGCATGCGGCGTTGAACTCGCCTTCCCAGCTGCCGGGATGCCGCGCCAGCGTGTCGCGCACGAGCGCGCGCGCCTCGTCGACGCGGCCGGCGGCCCGGTACGCGAACGCCACGTGGAAGTCCTCCCACGGTTTCGGCTCCCACGCCTCGCCCGCCTTCGCGCCGGCCGCCAGGACGACGGTGTCGTCTTCCGCCGCAACCGCCTCGCGTACCGTCCCGGGCGGGACGTGCACGAGCGTGCCAGGCGGCGCGTCGACGGTCTCGTCGCCGACGGTGAACCGCGCGCTGCCGCGCACGACGACGTACAGCTCCTCGTCCCCGCCGCGCTCCGCGTGCCGCTCGATCACCTGGTCGCCCGCCTTCTCGCCGAGCCACGCGTTGACGCCGAACGGCCGGAACCCGGCGGTCCGGCGCAGCGGCAGCAGCACCGGCGACCCCTTCGTGGCAGGCAGCCGCTCGAGGTCGTCGAGCGAAAGGATCTCGTAGCGTGGCCTCATCGCGCGCGCAGCTCGGCGAGGACGACGGGATCGATGCGCTCCGCGCCGTCGATCCGCTCCTCGAGGTTCTCGGTGCCGGCCCACGCCGGGAGCGCCTCCTCGAGGCCGCCGCCGTAGCCCAGCCGCCGCAGGCGTTCCTCCACCTCGACACGGAGGTCGCCGTCGAGCGGGAGCCAGTCGCTTCGCGGCGTCTTGCCGAAGAGGAGCGAGTGGAGCTCGTAGAGCCGTACCAGCTCCGCGACCGGTGCCTCGTGGTCGTCGACGCGGAGGTCGACGAGCGTGTCGCAGAGCCCGGCGTAGCCCGCGTCCTTCTCCACCACCAGCAGCGCCGCCGACTGCTGGCCGCGCCGGTCGCCGCCCGCAGCCTGGGCGGCCGCGAGCGCCTCGAGCAGACGCTCCGCCAGCGGCCGTCCCGCCGTCGCCTCGAACGTGGTCGCGAGCGCCGCCACCGTCTCCTCCCCCACGAGGATGTTTCCCTGCGCCGCGAAGGACGGCCCCGCGACGCCGCCGGCCCACTCCATGCACTTCGACCCCGTGTAGGTCGCGCTCCCTCCGTCGCGGTCGACGACGCCGAGCTGCCGGTGGTCGCGGAACGCGTCGGACGCCGTCAGCCGCTCGACCACCTCCTGCGCGCGCAGCCCCTGGCGGAGCAGCGTGAGCCCGTCGGGGCCGTAGCGCGGATTGACGTAGGACTGCGTCGCGACCGCGCCGACGAGCGGCTCGGCCCAAGGTACGAGCGACCCGACGGCGAGGAACTTCGACTGCGTCGTGACGCCCCACTGGCCCGCCTCGAGGTCGCACGCGACGATCGAGTACGTCGCGACGAGCGGTCCCTCAGGGGCCATAGGTGAGCTCCGTCAGGTCGAGCTCGAGGAGAGCCGGGTCGTCGACGACGGCCGACGCGACCTCGGGGCGTGCGAGCGCCGCCTTCACCTCGTCGGCGGTGCGAGCGCGGACGACGGCGGGCCGCCCCTCGGCGTGCGCCGCGCGGAGCGCCTCGTCGTCGGGCGCGTCGAGGACGAGCGCGTCGGTGAGGTCGAGCGCGCCCGCGAGCGAGATCTCCGGAACGCGCCTGCCCGTCGCTCCGAACCAGCGCTCCCTCACAGGTCGATGGTGTCTCCCGGATCGAGGCGCTCCACCGTCGCGCTCGTCAGCCGCGCGAGCGCGTCCGGTGTCCCCGTGAAGACCGGGAACGTCTCCCAGTGGCACGGGACGCAGCGGGGACTCCCCAGGAGCTCGAGCGCGAGCGCGGCCTCGTCGGGGCCCATCGTGAACCAGTCTCCGATCGGGAGCACGGCGACGTCGGGGCGGTAGAGACGCGCGATCAGCTGCATGTCGCCGAAGACGGTGGTGTCGCCGGCGAAGTACACGGACTTGCCGTCGGCGCGGACGACGACGCCCGTCGGCTCGCCGGTGTACGTCCCGTCGGGCGCGGAGCTCGAGTGGAACGCGTGCGTCATCGTGAAGCGGACGCCCGCCACCTCGACGGTGCCTCCCTTGTTGAACGCGACGAGGTCGTCCTCGCCGACGCCGTTCTTCGAGAGCCATCCGCACAGCTCGATGATCCCGAGCACCTTCGCTCCGGTCTTCTGCTGGAACGCGACCACGCCTCCGATGTGGTCGCCGTGGCCGTGCGTGACGTAGATCGCGTCGGCCCGCTCGGGCTCCTTCTCGCTCTCCGGGAACGTGGGGCCGTCGGGGAACGGGTCGACGTAGATGCGCTGGCCGCCGTCGGTATCGAGGCGGAACGATGCGTGTCCGAGCCAGGTCAGGGTCGCCATGGCGGGCAGTCTTGCAGGACCGTCCGAGGCGGGAGCGAAGCTTCGGGTCGATGCGTCGCGTGCTCCCAGGGCTGCTCGCCGTCGTCGCAGCCTACGCGGACGGACGGGGCTCTCACGGCACGGCGTTCTACGCGCTCCTCTGCGCGATCCCGTTCACCGCGGTGTCGGCGCTCGATTCGTTCGGCGCGTTCCTCGAGCAGCGCGACGACGCGGTGCGCGGCGTGCAGACGGTGCTGTGGGCGGTCGCGCTCGGGCTTCTCGTCCTCTCCTGCGCGGCCCGGTCGCCCGCGACGCAGACGGCGAGCCTGCCGAGGCTCGGAGCGTCCGCGCTCGCGGCGGCGCTCGTCGTGTTCGCCGTGAAGAGCTGCGTCGCCGTGGTGCCGCTGGCACGCCGGGTGCGCGCGGCGCGGCCGGTGCCGCGGGTGGCCGTCGAGCCGCCGCGCGAGTCGCGGCTTCGGCGCGCGGCGTAGCCGCGGCCTACAGCGGCAGGGCGTTTGCCGCCGAGCGCGCGACGTCGATCAGCGGCTGCACCGCGAAGAACGACCCCACCGTGACGGCGAGCGCGACGGCGACGCCGGCGGTCAGGAGCGGGTCGTACGGCGGCGATCCCCCGGCCGGCGCAAGCTGCAGCTCGGCCGTGTCGCGGAAGTACATCGCGCGGACGATGCCGAGGTAGTAGTACGCGGAAATCATCGTCGCCACGACGCCGACGACGATCAGCCACCACCAGCCGTGCCGGTACGCGGCGGCGAAGACGTAGAACTTCCCGATGAACCCGCCGGTCAGCGGGAAGCCCAGCATGCCGAGCATGAACACCCACATCGAGACGCCGAGGAACGGCCGCTCCCAGCCGAAGCCGGCGAGGTTGCGCAGCGTCACAGGCGCCTGGAGCTCGCGCTCGCGCGCGGCGACGACGGCGAACGCGCCGAGCGACATCGCCGAATACGGGATCAGGTAGTAGAGGAGCGCGCGCGCTCCGAGCTGGTTCGCGGCCGCGACGGCGATCAGCATGAACCCGGCGTGCGAGACCGACGAGTACGCCAGGATCCGCTTCACGTTGCGCTGGACGAGCGCGCCGATGTTGCCCCACGCGAGCGACAGGCACGCGATCGCGGCCACCGCCCACCGCCACAGGTGCTCGTCGTGCGGGAACGCCGTCGCCAGCACGCGGTAGGTGACGACGAGCGCCGCGATCTTCGTGCCCGAGGCCATGAACGCCGTCACCGGTGTCGGCGCGCCCTGGTAGGCGTCGGGCGTCCACATGTGGAAGGGCGCTGCGGACGACTTGAACGCGAGCCCCGCGATCACCATCGCAAGCCCGACGACGAGCATCGCGTCGTGCGCATGCCCCGCCGTCGCGATGCGGTCGAAGGAGAGCTGCCCCGTGATCCCGTAGACCAGGCCCGACCCGAAGAGAAGCGTGGCCGAGCCGACGGCGCCCACGACCAGGTACTTGAGGCCCGCCTCCAGCGACCCGATCAGGTCGATGTCGATCGCCGTCAGGACGTAGAGCGAGATCGAGAACCATTCGAGCCCGAGGAAGAGCGTCATCAGGTTCGAGGCCTGGACGAAGAACGCCATCCCGGCGCCGGCTGCCGACAGCAGCGCGTAGTACTCGGCGACGTGCTCGTCGCGCATGCGCTCGCGGTAGGAGACGAGCACGGCGACCGCGCCCGAGCCCGCGAGGATCACCTGCGCGAGCGCGCCCCAGCGGTCGCGCCACATCGCGTCGTGGACGAGCGCGGCCGCGTGCGGCGAGCGGTCGTCGAGGAACGCAGCCCAGATCCCCGACGCGACGAACCCGGCGAACGCGAGCGACGCGCCGACGGGCTTGCGCGCGCCGCGCGGGACGAGCACCGCGACCATCAGGAGCAGCCCCGCCGCGCCGAGCAGCGACAACGACGGTGCGAGCGCGAACCAGTCGACGTGGGGCTTGTGGATCATGGCGCGTACTTCGTCCACCCGACGGGTGCGGACGACGTCGCGCGTCCCGCGACGAGGTTCGGCCACGCCGACAGCCCGAGCAGGCAGAGCACGAGCGGCACGACGATCGCCAGCTCGCCCAGGCGCAGGTCGAGCGCGCTGTCGCTGACCGCCGGCCCGACGTCCTGGTGCAGGACGCCCGAGATCGCACGCAGCATGTACATCGCCGCCAGCACGATCGCCACGGCGCCGACGACGGCCCAGCCCCAGCCCTGCTGGAAGACCCCGGCGAGGATGAGGAACTCCCCGGCGAACGTCGTCGAGAGCGGCACCGCGAGCGAGACGATCCCGACCGTCATGACGAGGGTCGCGAGCGCGGGCCGCCCGCGCGCCATCCCGCCGAGGAGGGCGAACTCGCCGCGCGTCCCGGTGCGGCGCTCGATCATGCCGGCCAGCAGGAACAACGCCGTCGAGACGAGCGCGTGGTTCACGATCTGCAGCACCGCGCCGTCGGTGCCCAGGCTGTTGTTCGCGAACAGCCCGAGCACGATCAGGCCGGCCTGCGCGAGCGACGAGTACATGACGACGCCGCGGAAGTCGGGCGCGCGAAAGGCGAGCAGCGAGCCGTAGACGAGCGAGACCGACCCGAGCGCGAGCATCAGCACGCGCAGGTCGTGGACCGGCTGCGGGAAGAACGGGATCGCGATCCGCAGCAACCCGTAGAGGCCCGCCTTGCCGACGATCCCCGACAGCACCGCCGACACCTCGGCCGGCGACTCGCGGTACGTGATCGGCAACCAGCCGTGCAGCGGGAAGAGCGGCGACTTGATCGCGAACGCCGCCACGAACCCGAGGAAGAGCCACGTCGACGTCGACGGGCTCATCCGCGTCATGTCGAACGTCCCCTGCTGCAGGCCGAACACGACGATCGCAGCGAGCATCAGCAGCGAGCCGACGACCGTGTACACGACGAACGTGATCGTCGCGCGCAGGCGCTCGCTGCCGCCCCACACGCCGATCAGCACGTAGAGCGGGATCAGCATCGCCTCGAAGAACGCGTAGAAGAGAAGGAGGTCCTGCGCGGTGAAGACGCCGACGATCGCGCCGGTGAGCAGGAGCATCAGCGCGAAGTACGCGCGGCCGCGGGTGCGGCCGACCCACCAGCCGTAGATCGTGCAGGCCGCCATCGCGACGACCGTCATCCCGACGAACCAGACCGAGAAGCGGTACTGCCCGACGTGCCAGCTCACGCCGAGGTCCGAGAACCACGAGGCGTGCTGGTCGAGCTGCAGCGCCGCCGACCCGAAGTGGAAGCGCGATACGGCGGTGATCCAGACGGCGACCTCGATCAGCGAGGCGAGCGCCGCGAAGGAGCCGAGCCAGTAGGAGCTGAACGGCGCGACGGCGACGATCAGCGCGCCGGCCGCCGGCAGCACGATCAGGATCGTCGTGAGCCAGTGCACTGCTAACGGACCGCCAGGAAGACGACGGCGAGGACCGCGAGCCCGCCCGCGAGCGCGAGCGCGTACGACCGCACGAGGCCGTTCTGCGCCACCGACAGCTCGCGGGAGCCGAGGCCGACGGCGCCGGTGACGGCGGCGATCGAGCCGCCGATGAGCGGCTTCTCGACGAGGGCGTACAGCGCGCGCCCGGCGAGGTCGCTCGTCCGGTACCAGACTGCGTCGTACAGCTCGTCCCAGTAGAGCTTCTTCTCGAGCGCCGGCAGCGCGCGCGGCACCGGAACGCGGCGCGCAGCGTAGAGCACCCAGGCGACCGCGATGCCGGCGAGGCCGACGGCGATCGCGATCGCGGACGTCACCCACTCCTGCGCGTTCGTCGGCGCGACGAGCGGCCGGTCGACGGGGTCGAGCCACGTCGAGAGCGGATGCCAGATCGGCGCGAACTGCAGGAGGCCGCCGATCACCGACAGCACGCCGAGCACCCCGACGGTCCACAGCATCGAGGCGGGGCCCTCCTGACCGTGGTGGCGGTGGAAGTGCTCGCGCGCGAACGGGGTCGGCTCGCCGGTGAAGACGATGAAGTAGAGGCGGAACGCGTAGACGCCCGTGAGGAACGCGCCGGCGAGACACGCCGCGTAGATGACGTCGCCGTACCAGCCGTGGTCGAGCGCCGACGTGATGATGGAGTCCTTCGAGAAGAACCCGGCGAACGGGAAGATGCCGACGAGCGCCAGCGAGCCGGCGAGGAATACCCACTTCGTGAACGGCATCAGCCGCCCGACGCCGGCGAGCCTGCGGATGTCCTGCTCGCCGGCGAGCGCGTGGATCGCGATGCCGGCGGCGAGGAAGAGCAGCGCCTTGAAGAACGCGTGGGTCATCAGGTGGAACATCGCGTTCGGGTACGCGCCGAGCCCCGCTCCGACGAACATGTAGCCGATCTGCGACATCGTCGAGTATGCGATCACACGCTTGATGTCCGTCTGGACGAGCGCGATCAGCCCGGCCATCAGCAGCGTGGCGGCGCCGAGGCCGGCGGCGAGGTCCTCGACCACGTACGCCTTCTCGAACAGCGGGTGGCAGCGGACGATCAGGTAGACGCCCGCGGTAACCATCGTCGCCGCGTGGATGAGCGCGCTGACCGGCGTCGGTCCCTCCATCGCGTCCGGAAGCCATGTGTGCAGCGGGATCTGCGCCGACTTCGCGACCGCGCCGCCGAGGAGGCCGAGCGCGATCAGGTTCGCGACCGCGCCGCCGTGCGGCGACGCGGCGAAGACCCCGCCGTAGTCGAGCCGCCCCGTGTGCTGGATCAGCAGGAAGAGCGTGAGCGCCATCGTCGCGTCGCCGAACGCGTTCATCACGAACGCTTTCTTCGCGGCCTGGATCGCGGAGGGGCGCTCCTGGTAGTAGCCGATCAGGAGGTAGCTCGACAGGCCGACCATCCCCCAGCCGGCGAGCAGGAGCAGCAGGTTGCCCCCTTCGACGAGCAGGAGCATCGAGAAGACGAACAGCGACATGTAGGCGAAGAACCGCCGCTCCTCGTCCTCGCCGTCCATGTAACCGACGGAGTACGCGATGATCAGCGACCCGACGCCGGTGACGATCAGCATCATCACGACCGAGAGCTGGTCGGCGAGCAGCGTGAGGCCGAAGTGGTACGGGCCGGCGCTGAGCCAGGTCCACGACGTCGTCGCCGCGCCTCGGTGGGCGGCGCTCTTGCCCCACATCTCGGCGAAGGCGACCACCGCCGCGGCGAACGCGCCCATCGTCGTCGCGGTCGAGACGTAGCCCGCGACGCGGCGCGAGATCGCGGTGCCTGCGAAGCTGATCGCGAGCGCGGCGGCGAGCGGGAGCGCGAGCGTGACCCAGGCGGCGGCGGCCACGTTCTAGCCTCTCAGGGTCCTGAGCTTGTCGACGTCGAGCTCGACGTTGCGCCTGCCCATCGCGACGATCAAGCCGAGGCCGACGACGACCTCGGACGCGGCGATCGCCATCACCGAGATCGCGAACACCTGGCCGCCCTCGTCCGCGTGCAGGCGCGACATCGCGATCAGGAGCAGGTTCCCCGCGTTCAGCATGATCTCGACGGAGAGCAGGATGATCAGCGGGTTCCGCCGGAGCATCACGCCGAGTGCCCCGGTCGCGAAGAGGAGCGCGCTCAACACCACGTACCACTGGATGTCAGGCCCGTGCATCGCCCTCCATCCGCGCGTGCGAGCCGAGGACGACGCCGCCGACCGCTGCGACGAGCAGCACGATCGACGTGATCTCGAACGCCAGCAGGTGGTCGGTCAGGAACGCACGGCCGAGCGCCGCCGGCGTCCCGAACTCCCGGCCGACGTGCTGCGGCTTCGAGAGCAGGCCGCCGGCCTTCAGCCCGACGACGACGCAGACCTCGGCCAGGATCGCGCCGCCCGCGAGGACCGCCCCGACCACCTGCCACGACGGCCCCCCCGACCACGGCGACTCGTCGGTGCGGTCGCCGAGGTACGCGATCACGAAGAGGAACATCACCATCACCGCGCCGCCGTAGACGAGGACCTGACCCGCCGCGACGAACTCGCCGGCGAGGAGCAGGTAGAGCACGGCGAGCAACGCGAGGTTCCCGATCAGCGCGAGCGCCGAGTAGAACGGGTTCGAGAAGCTGACGACGGCGAGCGCGCTCGCGAGGCAGGCGAACGCCGCCACCACCCACACCACCCAGACGAGGAAGTTCGCCATCAGCGGCGGCTCCTCGGGTTCACGAGTGCTCCTTGTAGTACGGCTGCGGGGTGTCGTAGAGGTCGGGGTCGGCAACCGGCACGCGCTTCACCGGCTCGGCGAGCAGCATGTCCTTCGTGTAGATCAGGTCGTCGCGGTTGTACTCGGAGATCTCGAACTCGTTGCCAAGCGTGATCGCGTCGAACGGGCACGCGAGCTCGCAGTAGCCGCAGAAGATGCAGCGCGACATGTTGATCTCGTAGATGCGCGCGTAGCGCTCGCCGGCCGAGACGCGGTTCGTCGGCGTGTTCTCCGCAGGCACCACGCGGATGCAGTCGGCGGGACACGCCGCCGCGCAGAGGGAGCAGCCGACGCACTTCTCGAGCCCGTTCGCGTGGCGGTGCAGCCGGTGGCGTCCGCGGTAGCGCGGGTAGACCGGCCGCTTGTACTCCGGGTACTGCTGCGTGATCGGCTTCCGAAAGACTTGCTTCAGCGTGACGCCGAAGCCCTTCAGCGTGTTCGGGACGACTGCCATCAGCGGGATCTCATTTCACGAGGACGACGAGGAAGGCGGTCACGAGGGCGTTGACGGTCGCGACGGGCAGCAGCACCTTCCACCCGAACCGCATCAGCTGGTCGTACCGCAGCCGGGGCTGCGTCGCGCGCAGCCAGATGAACGTGGCGACGAGCGTGAACAGCTTGAGCACGAACCAGATCGGCCCGAACCGGTCGAGCCAGGGCACCCACGGGAAGTGGTAGCCGTCGAAGAACAGCGTCACGCAGAGGCCCGAGAGCGTGATCATGTTGATGTACTCCGCCGCCTGGAAGAGGCCCCAGCGCATGCCGGAGTACTCCGTGTGGTAGCCCGCCACGAGCTCGGTGTCGGCCTCCGGCAGGTCGAACGGCGGCCGCGACGTCTCGGCGGTGCCGCCGACGAGGAACACGAGCAGCCCCACGAACTGCGGGATGAAGAACCACAACGTCGCCTGCTGCTTCTGGACGACGTCCACGAGGTTGATTGACTGCGCCATCAGCACGACGCCCAGCACCGACAGCGCGAGCGAGACCTCGTACGAGACGAGCTGTGCGCACGTCCGCATCGAGCCGAGAAGCGAGTACTTCGACTCCGATGCCCAGCCGCCGACGATGAAGCCGTAGATGCCGATCGACCCGAGCGCGAAGATCAGGATCAGCGAGATCGGGACGTTCACCACCTGCCCCTCGATGTGGTGGCCGCCGACGGTCCAGCCCTTGCCGAACGGCATGACGCTGAACGCGGCGAGCGCCGTGAACATCGAGACCACGGGCGCGATGATGTAGAGCGGCTCCTTGGCCGCCATCGGCGCGAAGGCCTCCTTGCGGATCAGCTTCAGCAGGTCGGCGATCGGCACGAGCAGCCCCTTCGGCCCGGCACGGTTCGGCCCGAACCGCAGCTGCATCCGCCCGAGCAGCTTCCGCTCGAGCCAGGTCGTGAAGGCGAAGAACACCATCACGACGTTGATGACGACGAACGCCTTCGGGATCGTGATCCACCACGCCTCGTGCGTCACGCTCCGACCTCCACCGTCGCGTGGAGATCGCCCGCGTGCTCGCGCGGGATCCGGACGACGCCGGCCCGCAGGTCGCGCGCGACTCGCGCGCGCAGCTCGACGCTCGTCCCGTTCGACGACACGGTGACGGTCGCGCCGTTGCGGATGCCGCGTGCCTTCGCGTCCTCCGGCGCGAGCTGGACCTCCGGGCGCGGCTTCTGGAAGTGCAGCGCCGGCGTCCGGTCGACGGCCGCGCCCGAGAAGAGCGGCTTGTACGCGACGAGCCGCAACGCGCCGCCGGGCGCAACGGTGTCAGACACCTTCGAGGTGTCTGACACCTTGTCGGCGCGCGGAGGCAATTCGGCCCGCTCCCCCACCATGCCGAACGTGATGCCGCCGAAGCACTTCGCGGCCACCTCGTCGAAGACGACGGACGTGTACGGCGAGACGTCGACGCCGAACCGCTCGGCGAGCTTCGAGATCCACGCGAGCACGTCCGGCACGGGTGCGACGACGGCCCGCCGCTGGCGCTGGAGCCTGCCCTCGAGGTTCACCGTCGTGCCGTCGCGCTCGAGGTAGCTCGTGCCCGGGAGGACGAGGTCGGCGAGGCCGCGGAAGCTCTCCTCGAAAAGCCCGATCCCGACGACCATCTCCGCCTCCGCGGCCAGCGCGCGCACCGAGGGGTCGGACGCGGCCTCGTCGCCGGAGATGAGGACGACGCGCGGCGTCTCGTCAGGCGAATCGCGGTCGCCGGCCGCGCTCCACGCGTCCACGATCCCGCGGCCGTTCGGCGTGCGCGGGAGGTAGTAGACGTTGGTCGCGCCGAAGCTCGCGTCCTGGTCCGTGACGAGCGCGTCGACCGGTGCCTCCGGCGCGCCGTACGTGATCTCCGCGCCGTTCCTGCGCGCCGCGCGCAGCCACAGGTCGACGACGGGCGCGCGCTCGACGACGGGCTCGTCGCAGAGAACGGCGATCTTCTTCGCGCCGCGCAGCGCCGAGAGCGGCGCCCGGTACGCGTCGAGGTCGTCCGGGACGTCCTCCGGGAGCACGGCGCCGTTGGCTCCGAGCCCCTGGCGCAGCAGCTTGGCGAGCGCGTAGGTCTCCTCCACCGACTCGCCGCCCGAGAGCGCCGTGACGGTCGAGGTGCCGCCGAGGCGGAGCGCGGCCTCCGCCGCGTCGAGCGCGTCGTCCCACGACAGCCGCTCGAACCGCCGGTGTCCCGCCTTGCGCAGCGGCGCCGTGATCCGGTCGCGCGCGCGGAGGTGCTCGAACGCGAACCGGCCCTTGTCGCACAGCCAGCCTTCGTCGACCTCGGGGTGGTTGCGCGAGAGGATCCGCTTCACCTTCCCCTCGCGCGTCGTCGCCGAGACGTTGCAGCCGACGGGGCAGAGGCCGCAGACCGTCGGAACGTTCTGGATCTCCCACGGCCGCGCCTCGAACCGGTACTGCGTCGACGTGAGCGCCCCGACGGGGCACAGCTCGGTCACGTTGCCGGAGAACGGCGCGCGGTACGGCTCGTCCTCGAACGTCGCGATGACCGACTGCGCGCCGCGCTCGATCGCGACGAGCTGCCCGTCTTCCGCAACGCCTTCGGAGAAGCGCGTGCAGCGGTAGCAGAGGATGCAGCGCTCGCGGTCGAGCGCGATCAGCGGCGAGATCGGGATCGGCTTCTCGAACGTCCGCTTCGGGAACGTCATCCGCGTGTTCCCCGGCCCGTAGCGGAAGGTCAGGTCCTGCAGCGGGCACTCGCCGCCCTTGTCGCACACGGGGCAGTCGAGTGGGTGGTTGACGAGGATGAACTCGAGCGTGGCGTTCTGCCCCTCCGCCGCGTTGGCCGACGTCCGAGCGGTGCGTACGACCATGCCGTCCTGGGCGGCGAGCGTGCAGCCTGCCTGCAGCTTCGGCATCCCCTCCACCTCGACGAGGCACATGCGGCAGGCGCCGTAGGGAGCCCCGAGCCGCGGCTCGTAACAGAAGACGGGGATCTCGATCCCGGCGGCGGCCGCGGTCTCGACCAGCCCGGTCCCCTTCGGCACCTGCACCTGCCGCTCGTCGATCGTGACGGTGACGAGCTGTGCCGCCGTCGCCGTCACCGCGCCTCCCTCTGGATTGCTTGTGACGCTTCCGTCACCCTCGTTTGGCGACGCGCGGGCGAGGCCGCGACAGGCCGCCGCGCTCCGATGTGGAGCATCCGCAGGAGTTCCGTCACCCTCGTTTGGCGACGGGGGAGCGCGACCGAATACGTCACGCCGGGACCTCCGCGACGGGCGAGTGCGTGTGCATCGCGACCGGAGCGAGGACGTGGTCGAGCGACGACGCGCCGCCGAACGGGCAGCCGCCCTGGTCGATGTGCGCCTGGAACTCGGACCGGAACTTCGCGACGTAGCTCGCGACGATGATCGCGTCCGAGTCGCCGAGCGGGCAGAGGCACTTGCCGTTGATCCGGTCGCAGACGTCGAGCAGCAGGTCGAGGTCCGACTGCACGGCGCGCCCGTCCTCGAGCTTGCGCAGGATCGCCGTCAGCCAGCGCGTGCCCTCGCGGCAGGGCGTGCACTTGCCGCACGACTCGTGCTCGTAGAACTCGGAGAAGCGGATGCCGAGCTGCACGATGCAGCAGCGGTCGTCCAGGACGACGATCCCCGCCGAGCCCATCGCCGTCCGTAGCTTCGCGAGCGAGTCGAAGTCGTAGCCGACGTCGATCTCGTCCTTCGTCAGGATCACCGTCGACGAGCCGCCCGGCACGACCGCTTTCAGCTCGCGCCCGTCGGCGATGCCGCCGCCGAGCCCGTAGACGATGTCGCGTACCGACATTCCCGCTTCGATCTCGTAGTTGCCGCCGTTGACGACGTTGCCGGAGATCGAGACGACGCGGGTCCCGCGCGTGTCCGGGACGCCGAGCTTGGCGTACTCGGCGCCGCCCATCTCGATGATCGGCGGCACGGTGGCGATCGTCTCGACGTTGTTCACGACCGTCGGGGCGGCGTAAAGGCCCGAGATGGCCGGGAACGGCGGCTTCGACCGCGGCTGCCCGCGCTTCCCCTCGAGCGACTCGAGGAGCGCCGTCTCCTCGCCGCAGATGTACGCGCCCGCGCCGCGGTGGACGACGATGGTGACGTCGCGGCGCACCTCCGCCGGCACTTCCTCGAGCGCCCGCACGAGGATCTCGTACGGGCCGGAGTACTCGCCGCGGATGTACACGAACACGTGCGTGCAGTCGACGGCATACGCGGTGATGAGGCAGCCCTCGATGAAGCGGTGCGGGACGCGCGAGAGGATCTCGTTGTCCTTGAAGCTGCCGGGCTCGGACTCGTCGGCGTTGACGACGAGGTAGTGCGGCTTCGGGAGCTGCTCCTTCGGCGGGACGAACGACCACTTGCGGCCTGTGGCGAAGAACGCGCCGCCGCGCCCGCGGAGCTCGGACGCGAGCAACTCCTCCGTCACCTGCTGCGGGGACATGGAGCGCGTCTTCTCGAGCGCCGTGTAGCCGCCGTACTCGTCGTACGACGTCGTCGCGTCCGCGAAGACGATCTCAGGCGCCGCCACGCAGCTCCTCCACGATCCGCGGCACGTCGTCGGGGCGCACGTGCGTGCGGTAGTGGTTGTCGATCGAGACGATGGTGGCCCAGCCGCACCCGCCGAGGCACTCGATGGCGCGCAGGGTCGCGGTGCCGTCGGGGGACGTCTCGCCTGCGTGGCAGCCGAGCTCCCGCTCGAACGCCTCCAGCACCTGCTGCGCGCCGACGACGGCGCACGAGACGTTCGTGCACACCTCGACCAGGTGCTCGCCCACCGGCGCCAGGTGGAACTGGTCGTAGAAGGACGCGATCGACTTGCAGTACGCCGGCGTCACCTCCAGCGCGTCCGCGACCTCGCGCAGCGCGTCCGGCGAGAGCCAGCCGTACTCCTCCTGCGCGAGCCGCAGCGCGGGCATGACGGCGCTGCGCGACCCCGCGGGGTACTTCGCGCGCTCTTCCTGGATCCGGTCGTAGAGCGTGACGGAGCTCACCGGTCGACCTCGCCCATGACGGTGTCGAGCGAGCCGACGATCGCGATCATGTCGGCGATCAGCGCGTCCTTCATCAGCGTCGCGGCGGCCTCGAGCGCGACGAACGACGGTGCGCGGAACTTGACGCGCCACGGCTTCGGCCCGCCGTCGGAGCAGACGTAGCAGCCGAGCTCGCCGCGCGGCGACTCGATCGCCACGTACGCCTCTCCTTCGGGCACGCGGAACCCCTCGGTGACGATCTTGAAGTGGTGGATGAGCGACTCCATCGACGTGTGCAGCTCGTGCCGCGGCGGCAGGACGACCTTGCGGTCGTCCGCGATCCAAGGCTCGCCGTCCATGTGCTCGAGGCGGTCGAGGCACTGCTCGACGATGCGCACCGACTCGCGCATCTCGTCCATGTGGACGCGATAGCGGGAGTAGACGTCGCCGGCGTGATAGACGGGGACCCGGAAGTCGACCTGGTGGTAGGCGAGGTACGGCTGCGTCTTCCGCAGGTCCCAGTCGACGCCGGAGCCGCGCAGCACCGGGCCCGACTGCCCGAGCGCGATCGCGTCCTCGGCCGACAGGAGGCCGAGGCCTCCCGTGCGCTCCAGCCAGATCTTGTTGCGCGAGAGGAGCGTCTCGTAGTCGTCGATCGCGCGCGGCATCCAGTCGCAGAACCTGCGGCACTCCGGGTAGAAGCCGCGCGGGATGTCCTCGGCGAGCCCGCCGACCTGGAAGTACCGCGTGTGCATCCGGTACCCCGTGACGAGCTCGAACAGGTCGAGGATCTGCTCGCGCTCGCGGAACGCGTACCAGAACATCGAGATCGCGCCGAGCTCGAGCGCCGACGTGCCGAGCCACACGAGGTGCGAGTGGATCCGGTTCAGCTCGCAGAGGAGCGTCCGCATCCACGTCGCCTTCGGCGGGATCTCGAGCTGGAGGAGCTTCTCGACAGCCGCGACGAAGACGTACTCGTTGTTCTGGAACGAGACGTAGTCGATGCGCTCCGGATACGTGACGCACTTCCACCACGTCTTCGCCTCCATGTTCTTCTCGAAGCCGGTGTGGAGGTAGCCGATCACGGCCTCGACGCCCGTGACGTCCTCGCCGTAGAGGTCGACGATCAGGCGCAGCACGCCGTGCGTGGACGGGTGGTTCGGGCCGAAGTTGACGGTGAGGACGTCGCCGGTCGCCTGGATGTCCGGCGGGGTCTGCAGGACCGTCGGGATCGGGCTCGGGATCCGGGTGCCCTCGTAGATCGGCCGCCGCGACGTGAGGCTCCGGGGAGCGATGGCCGTCATTCCTCGCCCGAGAACCGCACCGGCTCGCCGCCGAGCGGGTAGTCCTTCCGGAGCGGATGGCCCTCCCAGTCGTCGTCGAGGAGGATCCGCCTCAGGTTCGGGTGCCCCTCGATCGCGATTCCCATCAGGTCGAACGCCTCTCGCTCGTGGAAGTCCGCCGTCGGCCAGACCGGGATCACGGACGGCACCGGCTCCCCCTCGTCGAGCCAGGCCTGCAGGCGCAGGCGGCGCGGCTCCTCGGAGATGGAGAGGAGGTGATAGTTCAGCGCGAACCGCTTCGGCTTCGCGAGCGGGACGACCTGGTAGCCCTGGGTCATCGGGCTGTTGAGGTCGCGGCCCGACGCGGTGCCGATGTAGCCCGAGACGCCGGCGCTCCCCCAGCCGAGGTAGTCGACCGCGGTGACGTCCGAGAGGAAGTTGAACCCGAGCTCGTCGCGCAGGTACCGCGCGGCGTCGAGCAGCTCCCCCGGCTCGACGACCAGGGTCGTCTCGCCGACGTGGACACGCTCCTCGACGTACCCGGGAACCGCCTCCAGCTCGCTCATGACGCGACGCTCCGGATCTCGTACGCCGGGGGCACGCCGGCCTTGACCGCCTCGTGCAGCCGGATGATGCCCTCCATCAGCTGGTCGGGCCGCGGCGGGCAGCCGGGGACGTAGATGTCGACCGGGACGATCTTGTCGACCGACTGGACGACGGCGTAGTTGTTGAACATGCCGCCGGAGCTCGCGCAGGCGCCCATCGCGATCACCCACTTCGGCTCGAGCATCTGGTCGTAGATCTGGCGCAGCGGCGCCGCCATCTTGTGCGCGACGCGGCCCGACACGATCAGGAGGTCGGCCTGGCGGGGCGAGCCCCGGAACGGCTCCATGCCGAAGCGCGCGATGTCGTAGCGCGCGCCGACGATCGACATCATCTCGATCGCGCAGCAGGCGAGGCCGAAGGTGTCCGGCCACATCGAGTTCGTCTGCGCCCACGCGACGGCCTTCGCGAGCGTCGTCAGCCCGACCTTCTGCTCGAGGTCGGCGACCTCCTGCTCGAAGGCCGACGCCTTCGTCGGCATCAGGAGCCGCTCGCTCTTCAGCCCGTAGGCGCGGAGCGGCTTGTCTAGCGCCACTCGAGCGCTCCCTTGCGCCAGATGTAGACGTATGCGACGAGCAGGATGACCAGGAAGACGAGGAACTCGAAGAACCCGAACCACGCGAGCTGGTGAAGGATCACCGCCAGCGGGTACAGGAACACGATCTCGATGTCGAACAGGATGAAGAGCATCGCCGTCAGGTAGAAGCTGACGGTGAAGCGCTGCCGCTTCGGCGGCCCCTTCGACACGCCCGACTCGAACGGGATCGTGCGGGCGCGGACGCGCCGGTGCGGCCGCTGGGCGAAGACGAAGCTCCCGATCATCATCGTTGCCGGGATCAGGAGGGCGAACAGCCCGTAGATCGCGAACGGCAACCAGTCGTTGAACACCCGAGCCTCCTCCGATTCCGGCGTCGGACGCTAGCAGCACGAACGTCGCCGCGGATGGCACAACCATCGGCGTTGCAGCTGTCACAAACACGGCGGAGTTCCACCGCCGATCCCGGTGGGTACACTGGGTCCATGGCAACCGTCGAACGCTCCGAGACCACCGTCGTCACGCTCACCGAGCGCGCGGCGACGAAGGTCAGCGCGCTGATGGCGCAGGAGCCGCCGGGCGAGGCCGAGGTGCTGCGCGTCGCGATCCAGGGCGGCGGCTGCAGCGGCTTCGAGTATGCGCTCGGCTTCGACCGCGGCGCACACGCCGGCGACCACGAGCTCGAGTTCCACGGCGTCAAAGTCGTCGTCGACCCGTTCAGCGCGCCGTACCTGCAAGGGTCGACGATCGACTTCCTCGAGACGATTCAGGAGTCCGGGTTCAAGATCGACAACCCGAACGTGGTCTCGGCCTGCGGTTGCGGGCACAGCTTCCAGGTCGCGGAGGGTGAAGACCCCGGCGCGGCCCCCGGCTGCGGCTCCGGCTGCGGCCACGCGCACTGAGCTCGCGGCCGCTCAGGGTCGCCGTCGTCGGGTCCGGCCCCGCCGGGTTCTACGCGGCCGAGGCGCTCCTGAAGAGCGAGGACCCGCAGGTGGAGGTCGACGTGCTCGACCGGCTGCCGACCCCGTGGGGCCTCGTCCGTCTCGGCGTCGCGCCCGACCACGAGAACATCAAGGCCGTCTCGCGCGCGTTCGAGCGCACGGCGTCGAGGCCCGGCTTCCGCTTCTTCGGCAACGTCGAGGTCGGGTCGACGGTCGCGCACGACGAGCTCGCCGCGATCTACGACGCGGTCGTCTACACGGTCGGCGCGCAGACCGACCGACGGCTCGGGATCCCGGGGGAGGACCTACCGGGCTCGTGGCCCGCGACGGCGTTCGTCGCCTGGTACAACGGTCACCCCGAGTTCCAGGACCTGCGCTTCGACCTGAGCACGGAGCGCGCGGTCGTGATCGGGAACGGGAACGTCGCGATCGACTGCGCGCGCATGCTGTCGCTGACCTCGGAGGAGCTCTCGCCGACCGACACCGTCGACGCAGCAGCCGAGGCGATCGCCGCGTCGCCGATCCGCGAGATCCTGATGCTGGGCCGCCGCGGCCCCGTGCAGGCGGCGTTCACGCCGCCGGAGCTGAAGGAGCTCGGCGAGCTGGCCGGGGCCGAGCCGGTCGTCGACGCACGCGAGCTCGAGCTCGATCCGGCGAGCGCGCACGCGCTCGAGCTCGACCGCGAGCGCGCGAGGCGCAACTACGAGCTGCTCCAGGAGTTCGCCGCGCGCGCGCCGGGCGGGAAGCCGCGGCGGATCGTGCTGCGCTTCCTCGTCTCGCCGGTCGCGATCGTCGGCGAGGAGAAGGTCGAGGCGGTCGAGGTGGTGCGGAACGAGCTCGTCGACGAGGGCGGGCGACTCGTCGCGCGGCCGACGGGCGAGCGGGAGCGGATCCCGTGCGGCCTCGTTCTGCGCAGCGTCGGCTACCAGGGCGTCGCACTCCCCGGCGTCCCGTTCGACGAGCGGACGTGCACGATCCCCAACGACCGCGGCCGCGCCGACCGTTGCGAGCGCACGTACGTCGCGGGGTGGATCAAGCGAGGCCCGAGCGGCGTGATCGGCACGAACAAGAAGGACGCGGCCGAGACCGTCGAGCTTCTGCTCGAGGACGCGCGCGCGGGCCGGCTCGAGGCGCCCGAGCCGCGCGACCTGGCCGACCTCCTGCGCGCGAAGGGAGCCGAGTTCGTCGACCACGCCGGCTGGCAGGCGATCGACGCTGCCGAGCGCGCTGCGGGCGAGCCTCTGAGCCGTCCGCGCGTGAAGGTGACGTCGTGGGAGACGCTCCTGGAGACCGCTCGCTCGCGCTAGCCTGCCGGCGGTGACCGACACGGCATCGACGTCGACGGAGCTGTGGGGCGGCGAGACGCGCAAGGCGATCGCCAACTTCCCCGTCTCGGGTGAGCCGATCCCGCCCCCGGTCGCGCGCTGGCTCGGCCGGATCAAGGCCGCCGCAGCGCGCGTGAACGGCGAGCTCGGGCTCCTCGACGCGGACAAGGCGGAGCGGATCGCGGCCGCCGCCGACCGTGTCGCAGGCGGCGAGCTCGACGACCAGTTCCCGATCGACGTCTTCCAGACCGGCTCCGGGACCTCCTCGAACATGAACGCGAACGAGGTGATCGCCGCGCTCGCCGGCGACGACGTCCACCCGAACGACGACGTCAACATGGGCCAGAGCTCGAACGACGTCTTCCCTTCGGCGGTGCACCTCGCGGCGCTCGACGAGATCGTGCACGACCTGCTGCCCGCGCTCGACCAGCTCGCGGCGGCGCTCGACGCCAAGGCGCGCGAGCTGGCCGACGTCGTCAAGTCCGGGCGCACGCACTGGATGGACGCGGTGCCGGTGACGCTCGGCCAGGAGTTCGGCGGGTACGCGGCGCAGGTGCGCGAGGGTCGTGCGCGCGTCGAGGCGGCGCTCGAGCGGCTCGGGAAGATCCCGCTCGGCGGAACGGCCGTCGGCACCGGGCTCAACACGCATCCCGAGTTCGCGGCGCGCGTGCGCGAGAAGCTCGCGGCCGACACCGGCCTGGCGGTCTCGCCGCCCGCAGACGCGTTCGAGTCGCAGGCTGCGCGTGACGGTCTCGTCGAGGCGTCCGGCGCGCTGAAGACCGTGGCGGTGAGCCTGACGAAGATCGCGAACGACCTTCGCTTCCTGGGCTCGGGGCCGCGCGCCGGCCTGGCGGAGATCTTCCTGCCCGAGCTCCAGAAGGGGTCGTCGATCATGCCGGGCAAGGTCAACCCCGTCATCCCGGAGGTCGTGACGCAGGTCGCGGCGCAGGTGATCGGGAACGACCAGGCGATCGCGATCGGGGGGATGCAGGGGCACTTCGAGCTCAACGTGTTCGTGCCGCTGATCGCGCGGAACCTGCTCCAGTCGATCAAGCTCCTCGCCGCCGCGTGCCGGCTGCTCGACGAGAAATGCGTGGCGGGAATCGAGGCGAACCGGGAGCAGTGCGAGCGCTATGCGGAGCTGACGCTGTCGGCCGCGACTGCGCTGAATCCGTACATCGGCTATGACAAGGCGACCGAGATCGTCAAGCAGGCGAGCGTGTCGGGGCGGTCACTGCGCGAGGTCGCGCGTGAGGCGGGCGTCTCCGACGAGGTGCTCGACGAGGCGCTCGACTACCGCAAGATGGCGCGGCCGCACGGGTAGCGGCGCTCAGTACGCCATCGCGCCACGGCCCGACGCGGCTGCGTGGCGCTGCTCGTCCGCCCGGTAGCTCGACCGCACGAGCGGGCCGGAGAACACGGAGCCGAACCCGAGCGCCTCGCCCTGCTCGCGGAACCAGCGGAACTCCTCCGGGTGGACCCACCGGTCGATCGCAGCGTGCTTCGGGCTCGGCTGCAGGTACTGGCCGATCGTGACGACGTCGACGCCGTGCGCCCGCAGGTCGCGCATCGTCTCGACCACCTCGTCGTTCGTCTCGCCGAGACCGACGATGATCCCGCTCTTCGTCAGCACGTCGTCGTCGGCGATCTCCTTCGCGCGGCGCAGGAGCGCGAGCGCGCCGTCGTAGCTCGCCTTCCCGCCGCGCATCCTCCGGTGCAGGCGGCGGACGGTCTCGATGTTGTGGTTGAAGACGTCCGGCCGCGCTCCGATCACGGTCCGGAGCGCCTCCTCCTCGACGCCGAGGAAGTCTGGCGTCAGCACCTCGACCGAAGCCTGCGGCAGCTTCGTCTTGATCGCGCGGATCGTCGCCGCATAGTGACCGGCGCCCTTGTCGGGGACGTCGTCGCGGTCGACCGACGTGACGACGACATGCCTGAGCTGCATCTGCTTCGCGGTCTGCGCGAGGCGGAGCGGCTCGAGCGGGTCGACAGGCTCGGTAGGCGTGCCGGAGTGGACGTAGCAGTAGCGGCACGCGCGCGTGCAGGTGTCGCCGAGGATCTGGAACGTCGCCGTCCCGCGGCCCCAGCACTCGGCGATGTTCGGGCAGCGCGCCTCCTCGCAGATGGTGTGCAGGTGCGCGCCGTGGATCAGCTTCTTGACGTCGAAGTAGCTGCCGTTCTGCGACGGCGCGCGGACCTTCATCCACTCCGGGCGCCGCGGGCGCTCGCCGACGGGCAGCGAGGTCTCCATCGACTGGCAATCTAGCCGCGTGGAGCGGGTGTGCGTCTTCTGCGGCGCGTCGAGCGGGCGTCGCGCGGCGTACGCGGCTGCCGCGCGGTCGTTCGGCGCGGTCGCGGCGGCGCGCGGGCTCGGTGTCGTCTACGGCGGCGGCAGGGTCGGGCTGATGGGCGCGCTCGCGGAGGGCGCGCTCGCCGTCGGCGGCGAGGTGGTCGGAGTCATCCCGCAGGAGCTCGTCGACCGCGAGCTCGCGCACGAGGGCCTCGACGCGCTGCACGTCGTCGGGTCGCTGCACGAGCGCAAGGCGCTGATGGCGGAGCTCGCCGACGCGTTCGTCGCGCTGCCCGGCGGCTTCGGGACCCTCGACGAGCTGATGGAGCAGCTGACGTGGTCGCAGCTCGGGCTGCACGCGAAGCCGGTGGGGCTGCTCGACGTCGAGGAGTACTGGTTGCCGCTGATCGCGCTCGCGCAGCACGCGACGGACGAGGGATTCGTGCGCGAGGCCGACCTGGCGGCGATCGCGGTCGCATCGGACGCGGCGGCCTTGCTCGACCGGCTCGAGGCGCTCGAGCACGAGGCGCGGCCGCGCCCGAAGTGGTCGCGTCCGCCGGCGCCGTGACGCGCGTCAGCTCCCGAACAGGACGCCGACGACGAGCGCGGTGCACACCGCCGCCGCCGCGATCAGCCCACCCCACGCGAGCACCCAGAGCGCGGTCTCCATCCCGAAAGCGTCGCCCGACCCCCGGACGGCACGTGACGCTTCCGTGACAGTGGCTGCCACCGGACACGGCCCTCGCAAAACCACCCGCTGAGCGGGGACTTCGGGATGGGTGTGGAGCGTTCGGCGCACTCCTGTGCGCATGGGTGAGGTCCCTCGGGCGGACGCGGCCGGAGGGGCGGCTACGCGGCGGCGAGCGAGCGCTCGACCGCCGTCACGCTGAGGACGGCGGCGAGCGCGTCCACGGCCGCCAGCCGCACCTCGTCCACGCCCACCGGCCGCCCGAGCTCGCGCGCCATCGTCGTGAACGCGTAGCCGTCCAGCCCGCACGCCGTGATCCACTGCGTGAAGGGTGCCGGGTCGAGGTCGACGTTGAGCGCGTACCCGTGCGTCGTCACCCACTTGTGGATGTGGATGCCGATCGACGCGATCTTGCGCGGCGGCGCGTCGAGCCAGACGCCGGTGAGCCCGTCGAACGTCTTCGCCTCGAGCGAGAACGCGGCCACGGTGTCGGCGATCGCCGACTCCAGCGCGCGGCAGTACGCCTTCACGTCCTGGCCGTGCCGGGTCAGGTCGAGGATCGGGTAGCAGACGAGCTGCCCGGGGCCGTGGTACGTGGACTTGCCGCCGCGGTCGACCGAGACGACGTCGACGTCGACGCCCTGCGGGACGTGCAGCTCCCCGGGCTCCGACCGGCGGCCGAGCGTGATCGTAGGCGGGTGCTCGAGGAACAGCGCCGTGTCCGGCCGCGCGCCCTCCGCCACCTCGGCGGCCACGCGCCGCTGGAGGTCCCACGCCTCGCGGTAGTCGACGGGGCCGAGGTGGAGGACGTCGAGCCGGCGCTCAGTAATCGCTCTCGCCCCAGCTCTGCAAGCGCTCGCGCAGGTCGCGCAGGAATCGCCCCGCGTACGCGCCGTCGACGAGGCGGTGGTCGTAGGTGAGCGTCAGGTTCATGATCGACCGGATCGCGATCGCGTCGGCGCCGTTCTCGTCGGTGATCACCCACGGCCGCTTCACGACGGCGTACGTGCCGAGGATCGCAGCCTGCGGCTGGCTGATGATCGGCGTGCCGTGGAAGGTCCCGTAGCCGCCGGGGTTGGTGATGGTGAACGACCCGCCGGCGACGTCGTCGGGCGTCAGCTGCTTCTCGCGCGCGCGCCTCGCGACGTCGGCGATCGCCTTCGCCATCCCGAGCAGGTTCAGCGTCTCCGCGTTCTTCACGACGGGGACGATCAGCCCCTTGCCGTCTGCGAGCTCGACCGCGAACCCGAGGTTGACGAAGCTCTTCGTGACGATCTGGTCGCCGCGGATCTCGCCGTTCACCCACGGGAAGTCGCGCAGCGTCTCCACCGTCGCACGCGCGATGAACGCGAGGAAGGTCGGGTTGACGCCGTACGCAGCCTGGTACTCCTTCTTCAGCTTCTCGCGGATCTGCACGACCTTCGACATGTCGACCTCGATCGCGGACGTCACGTGGGCCGAGGTGTCGAGCGACCGCCGCATGTGCTCGGCGATCCCCCGCCGCATCGCCGACATCGGCTCGAGCGTCTCGCCCACCTGAGCTGCCGCGGGTGCGGCGACCGGTTGTGCTGCCGGTGCGGGCTGTGGACGAGCGACCGGCTCCGCCGGTGCGGGCTCGGGTTGCGCGACGGGCTCCGGCTCCGGCGCAGCCGGTTGCGGCGCCTCCGGCGGCCCCTGCTCGACGAACGCGAGGATGTCCTTCTTGGTGACGCGGCCGCCCGACCCGCTGCCGGGCACCTGCGAGGGGTCGATGCCGTGCTCGGCCGCGATGCGCGCGACGACCGGCGAGACGAACGCCCTGCCGTTTCCGGCCGGAGCCGGCTCCGCCCGTTCCGCCGGCGGCTCCGCGCTCTCCGGCGCCGCCTCACCCTCGGTGGCGGCAGCAGCGGAGGCGTCGGCCGCAGACTGCGTCGCAGGCTCGGCGGGCGCCTCGTCCGGCGGAGCCGACCCACCCGCGCCGTCGCCGCCGATGCGCGCGAGCAGCGTCCCGACCGCGACCGTCTCCCCCTCCTGGACGAGGATTTCCGAGACGACGCCGGTCGCGGGCGCGGGAACCTCCGTGTCGACCTTGTCCGTCGAGATCTCGAGCAGCGACTCGTCGGCCTCGACCGTCTCGCCGACCTGCTTGAGCCACTTCGTGATCGTGCCCTCCGAGACGGAGACGCCCATCTGCGGCATGACGACGTCTACTGCGGTGGTGCTTGCCATCAGTACGCGATCAACTCCTTCAGTGCGCGGGCGACGTCGTCGACCTGCGGAATGAACGCCTTCTCGAGGGCGGGCGAGAACGGCACGGGCGTGTCGGGCGCGGCCAGCCGCTTCACGGGGGCGTCGAGATGCTCGAATGCCTCCTCGGCGATCGTCGCCGCGATCTCGGCGCCGAACCCGCCGGTTCGCGTGTCCTCGTGCAGCACGAGCACCTTCGACGTCTTTCGCACCGAGCCGAGGACCGCCTGCTTGTCCCACGGGAGGACCGTGCGCAGGTCGACGATCTCGATCGACGCGTCGACCGCCTTCGCCGCCTCGTCGGCGGTGTAGACCATCGCGCCCCACGTGACGACGGTGGCGTCGTCGCCCTCGCGGTGCATGCGCGCCTTACCGATCGGGGTCGTGTAGCGCTCGTCGGGGACCTCGCCCTTGATGCGGCGGTACAGGTGCTTGTGCTCGAAGAAGAGGACGGGGTTCGGGTCCTCGATCGCGCTGACGATCAGGCCCTTCGCGTCTTCCGGCGTCGCCGGGCAGACGCACTTCAGGCCGGGGATGTGCGCGAACGACGACTCCGGGTTCTGCGAGTGGAACGGGCCGCCGGAGAAGCCGCCGCCCGACGGCAGGCGGAGGACGATCGGCACCGGCGTTCCGGCGCGCCAGCGCTGCTTCGCGGCGACGGTGACGAGCTGGTCCCAGCCGCACGAGACGAAGTCGGCGAACTGCATCTCGGCGACCGGCCGCATCCCCATGATCGCGGCGCCGGTCGCGCCGCCGATGATCGCCGTCTCCGACAGCGGCGCGTCGATGACGCGCCACGAGCCGAACTCCTCCTGGAACCCGAGGGTGACCTTGAACGCGCCGCCGTACACGCCGACGTCCTCGCCGATCACGAACACGCGCTTGTCGCGGCGCATCTCCTGCCGGAGGCCGTCGCTGATCGCCTGGAGGTACGTCTTCTCCGGCATTACTTGTGGTGCGGCGTGTCGAGGTCCTCCGGCGTCGCGTAGACGCCGTCCAGCAGCGTCACCGGGTCGGGCTGCGGCGACTCCTCCGCGCGCTGGAGCGCGTCGTTCAGGAGCTTCTTGACCTGCGAGCCGATCTGCTCCTCCTCCTCGTCCGTGAGGTCGGCGTTCCCGCGCAGCCACGCGCGGAACCGCTCGACGGGGTCGCGCTCCGCCCAACGCTCGAAGAGCTCCTTGGGGACGTAGAACGCGTCGTCGTGCACTGCGTGGCCCTCCATGCGGAGCGTCTGGCACTCGATCAGCGACGGCCCGCCGCCTTCGCGCGCCTTCTCGATCGCGCGCTTCGCCTCGCGGTACACCGCAAGCACGTCCGTGCCGTCGACGACGACGCCCTCGAACCCGTAGGCGGCGGCGCGGTCGGCGAGGTGCTCGACCGCGTACTCGAGGTGCGTGGGCGTCGAGTACGCCCACTGGTTGTTGTCGCACACGAACACCACCGGCAGCCTGCGGACGCCTGCGAAGTTCATGCCCTCGTGAGTGTCGCCGCGGGCCGACGCGCCCTCGCCGAACCACGCGACCGCGACGCGCTTCTCCTCGCGGATCCGGAACGCCAGCGCGCACCCGACGGCGACGGGCAGCATCGCGGGCAGGTGGCTCACCATCGCGAGCAGGCCGAGGCGCGCGTCGGCCATGTGGACGTTGCCGTCCTTGCCGCGCGTCGGGCCGTCCGCGCGACCCATGTACTGCGCGAAGATCCGCCACGGCTCGACGCCGCGGGTGATGTGCACGCCCATGTCGCGGTGCAGCGGCGTCCCGACGTCGTCGGGCGCCATCGCCGTCGCGACTCCCACCGAGGCCGCTTCGTTCCCGCGCCCGGTGTAGAACGAACCGGGGATCTTGCCCTGGCGGTAGAGGATGTGGCCGCGCTCCTCGACGCCGCGGGTGATCAGCATGTTGCGGTAGATCTGAAGCAGGTCCTCGCGGTCGAGGCCCCACTCCTTCACCTCCTGGAGCGAGCCGCTCGGCTCCGCCACGCGCGCGATCGCCACTACGCGCATGCTAACGACGCCGCCTTACGACTCGGGCGGTTCCGTACGATGACGTCGATGGGCAAGGCGGCAGACTGGCTGCGCGAGGAGCGCCGGAACGTGCTCGGCCACTGGACGGCGTTCTGCCTCGACTGCGGTGCCGCGCGCCGCTGGTTCCTCGAGCTCGAGTCGGACGTGCCGGAGACGTGCGCCTGCGGCGGACGGATCCTCCGCCGTTGCCCAGCGTGCGACGCCCCGTTCTCGTCGACCTTCGCGGTCGACTGCGAGGAGTGCGGCGCGGCCCTGCGCAGCCCCGAGCTGCTCGGGATGCGGATCCGCCGCGACCGGAGCTAGAGAAGCCCCAGGCTCGACTTGATCGCCGAGAAGCGGATCACCGTCACGGTGTCGCTCTCGTCGACCTCGCGGTTGTAGAGCTGCCCGAGCCACCGGCAGAGCTCGTCGGTGTGCCGGATCTCCGGGTTGTCGTGCTCGATCTCGTTCGGCGACAGCTCGCCGATCGTCTTCACCTCGACCTTGTCGATGACCGCGTCGAAGATGTGCTGGCGCGGGCTGAACCGCGCGCCCGCCAGCACCGACACGATCATCCCCTTCTGGTACTTCCGCGACTTGTCGCCGAGCCGGATGGTGGCGGTCTTGCGGTGCGACTTCAGCTGCGCCTCGACGATCGGCGAGTAGAAGTTCAGGGCGTAGGCGGGCACCGCGCGACGATCATACGTCCTCGTCGCGAAGGCGCTCCCACGCCTTTCTCGCCATCTCCCGCTCGCCGCTATAGGCGAGCAGACGGGGCGCCTCCTCGAGGGGAAGCCACTGCGCCTCCGCCACCTCGTGGCGGAACGCCTCGGGGACGTCGCCGAGGCGGCCGCCCTCGTAGCGGACGAGGAAGAACGAGACGACCTTGAAGATGCGCTCACCGCGCCAGTTGAACCAGTAGCGGACGTCGCCGAGCTTGCCGAGCGAGCGGCCGTGGGCGCCCGTCTCCTCGGCGACCTCCCGCAGGGCCGTCGCCTCGCCGCGCTCGTCGCCGTCGATCCGGCCCTTGGGAAGCGCCCACACGCCCGGCTCCTTGCCCGCCGGCCGGATCGCCGCCAGCATCCAGCGCCCGTTCAGGCGCCGCACGAGGACCCCGCCCGCCGAGAACTCGCGCTTCACGCCTTGAATCTTAGTCTCGGAGGCTTAGATTCTTGCATGGTTGGCACTCGACGCGCTAGAGTGCCAGCCGCACGCACATCCGTGTCACACGTGGAGGTCAACCAGATGAACCTGCAGCCGCTTGGCGACCGCCTGATCGTCGAGGTCCTCGAGGAGGAGGAGACGACGGTCAGCGGGATCGTCCTGCCGGACACCGCGAAGGAGAAGCCGCAGCGCGGCCGCGTCCTCGCCGTCGGCCCCGGCGCCCGAGACGAGAACGGCGAGCACATCGCCATGGATCTCGACGAGGGCGACGAGATCATCTTCAGCAAGTACGGCGGGACCGAGATCAAGCTCGGCACCGACGAGGTCCTGATCCTGCGCGAGTCGGACGTCCTGGCCAAGGTCGTCGGCGATCGCGCCGCGGTCGCCTAGGAAGGAAAGAGGAGAAGACAAGATGGCTCATAAGGAGCTCAAGTTCAACGAGGATGCGCGGCGCTCGCTCCAGCGCGGCGTCGACATCCTGGCCGACGCGGTCAAGGTGACCCTCGGCCCGAAGGGTCGGTACGTCGTGCTCGACAAGAAGTTCGGCGCGCCGACGATCACCAACGACGGCGTCACGATCGCCCGCGAGATCGAGGTCGAGGACGTCTTCGAGAACCAGGGC
>Ga0209810_1000258_pt1 | contig 143724 bp, 139 predicted proteins | sample Coa_R1_7_FD_187159 | JGI IMG/M metagenome (GOLD analysis project Ga0209810, IMG submission 187159) | Surface soil microbial communities from Centralia Pennsylvania, which are recovering from an underground coalmine fire - Coalmine... | ecosystem: Environmental > Terrestrial > Soil >...
CCAGAAGCCAGAAGCCAGAAGCCAGAAGCCAGAAGCCAGAAGCCAGAAGCCAGAAGCCAGAAGCCAGAAGCCAGAAGCCAGAAGCCAGAAGCCAGAAGCCAGAAGCCAGAAGCCGTTGGCCCTCCTTGCTAGACTGAAGCCATGCCGACGCGCCCCACGTGGGTGGAAGTCTCATTACCCAATCTGGTTCATAATTTTTCCCTCGTTCGTGATCACGTAGCCGGACATGCAACCGTTTGTGCGGTTGTGAAATGCGATGCCTACGGCCATGGCGCGCCGCAGTGCGCGCGAGCGCTGGAAACGGCCGGAGCGAAATGGTTCGGCGTTACCTGCGCGGACGAAGGTATTGAGCTGCGGCGAGCCGGCATTGCCGGACGTATTCTCCTCATGAGCGGCATCTGGCGCGGCGAAGCTGAAACTGCTGTCGAGCACAATCTCACTCCTGCGGTCTGGAGTGCAGAGCAGATCGCCGAGCTAAATTCCGCAGCCGAAAAGCTCGGCAAGAGTTCCGTTCCGGCACACATTGAGGTGGACACCGGAATGTCCCGCCAAGGGGTACAACCGCATCGATTGGCGATATTGCTCGAAGCTGCGAGGAAGGCGAAAGCAGTCTGCATTGAGGGACTGCACTCGCACCTTGCTTCAGCCGAAGTAGTCGATGCAGCCGATGTCGAAGATCAAATCGCCGCATATCAACATGCGCTTGAGCAGCTCGCGGCTGCGGGACTGCGTCCTGCATGCCTGCATCTTGCCAACAGCGCAGCCATCGTTGCGCACGGAAAGAGCTGGCGCAATCTGGTTCACAACGGGAAAACGCAAACTGCACTGGTGCGTCCTGGCATCGCGCTCTATGGCTACTCGCTGCCGTTTGTTACTACTGCAGGAGCGAGTTCTTCTGTACCGGAACTTCCGTTGAGACCTGTGCTCTCGTGGAAGACACGCATCGTTGATATCCGTGAAGTCGGCGCCGGGCAGGGCATTGGGTACAACCGCGCTCATGTGACCTCTGCGCCGTCGAAGATTGCAACGATTGCGGTGGGCTATGGCGACGGGCTCAATCGTGGCCTTTCCAATCGCGGACAAGTGCTTGTTCGCGGGCAGCTATCTCCGATCCTAGGCAAGGTCTCAATGGATGTGACCACGATCGACATTACCCATATCCCCGGATGCGAGATCGGCGATGAAGTAATCCTGATCGGCAGTCAAGGCGAGCAACAGCTCACTGCGTGGGCAATGGCACAGATGCTGAAAACCATTCCCTACGAGACACTCTGCGCCATTGGGAAGAGGGTTCCTCGGGTTTTCTTACACTAGCCAATTGAATGGAACACCTCAGCAGTTTGATGGACTCCTTCAGCCGCGCCGGATGTAAAAACAACGTCGGGCTCACTTCGGCTTCAATGAGATCGTGTACAAGTCGGTATTACATGCCACGCATCCGTACGCGGACTGGAGCCTCGGCTGTGATCACAACGCGATATTGCATTCCGGGATCATCGGCGGAGAACCGCTAGGATTCACACGAAGCGAGTGGGTGCCCGAGGCACTAGGCAGGATTTTTACTGGCGATTCCCTGATACGTGTAACTCATTGGGCGCGGGCCGGGAAGATAGAAGTTTCTTTGTTCATTGATGCGAAAGCCTGCCACACGCATGAGGTCGTCGATTTTGCGATTGAGGTGACAACCGCCGGTGAAGCGTCGCCAGAGTGGCGTTAAGCGATCCTGCCATGTAACGACGCCGGCGTCCGGCGAACGTCCATGCTCGATAAAGATCACATGGCCGTCTGGTTTTAGCACGCGCCTCATCTGCTGCAGGGCGGCGCTCGGATTCGGGATCGAGCACAACGACCAGGTCATCACGATGGTGTCGATACTTGAATCGACGACCGGGATCGGCTCTTCTGCAGATTGCGAGAAGAACGTGACCTCAAATGGAACGTCTGAAGCCTTCTTTGCTGCCATTCGCTGCAGTTCGATGGATGGATCGATGCCACGCACGCGATGAACCTGCTCGGTATAAAACGGCAAGTTCAAACCAGAGCCGATGCCAATCTCCAGCACGTCACCGCGAGCCCGCGATACCCACTCTGCGCGCAGGCGCGCGGCCTCCTTGTTCCTCATGGCGAGATCGATCAACCACGGCAGAACATACTTGGAATAGAGACCCACAAGTTTTCTTAGCTCCTCAGCTCAATAGAAGATGAAGATGCGAGCAGCAAGGAGAAACGTTCCATTGCTAGTACGCGTCAGCATCTGAGCAATAAAAAAGAGCGGTCCGACGAAGTCCTGTACTCGGCCCAGTTTACGCACAGTGTTATGGCCGACACGCATTAGTTTTCACGGACGGATTTTGCACCAAGTTGCTTAACAGAGCCCCCATAGGCAGCAACAGTGACGACCACTGGGGTTCCGACATCAGCGTCGGGCAGTTGGTTCAACACGCCATTGTCACGCATTCCCCTCGGAGTTCTGCTGCGTTTTCCGATGCTAGACTAACCACGAATGGCGACACTGGTGCTTCTTCGCATTCTGGTTGTTGTGTTGCTGGTAGCCCTGAATGCGTTTTTCGTGGCAGCCGAGTTTGCGATCGTCAGCGTTCGTGACACCCGCATCCAGCAACTGATCGATGCGCGGCGCACCGGTGCGCGTACCGTCCAGCGCCTGCAACAGCACTTGGACGATTTCCTTCCTGCCGTGCAATTCGGAGTCACGCTTGCCAGCCTGGCTCTTGGCTGGATTGGCGAACCGGCCATCGCGCAATTGCTTCTGCGTCCAATTGAAGGACTCCCTCACGCAATGGTGTACGCACATACTGCGGCGGTCGTAATCGCCTTCGTACTGATTACCTATTTTCACGTGATCTTAGGCGAGCTGGTGCCAAAGTCATTGGCGCTGCAGCGCGTGGAGCGGGTCGCGTTATCAGTGGCGGGACCAATGGACGTGTTTATCACCGTCTCGCGTCCGTTGCTGCACTTAATGACCAACTCCGCTAATGCCGTTTTGAAACTTTTCGGCTCGCGCCTAATGCGCGAAGGGGGCATGCACTCGCCGGAGGAACTAAAACTTATTCTTACCTCCAGCCGTCGGCTGGGGCTGCTTCCTCCGTTTCAGGAAGAGATCATGCATCGCACGCTTGACCTGGAGAACATGACAGTCCGCGAAATCCTGGTCCCGCGCCAGAACATGTTCTCACTTCCCGCCGACATGACGCTGGAGGAGGCGATGGCACGGGTAGTCGAAGACCAACATTCACGCATTCCCGTTTATGATCCGAAATTGGGAAAGGAGCACATTGTTGGCGTGCTGTACTCGAAGGATCTGGCGCGTTTCATGCATCTGCGCATGTCCACGCGAGCGCGTGGTCTGACCACAGAATTGACTCTACGGGTGCGTCACGTGATGCGCGATGTATTGGTTGTGCCTGAAACTAAGCCGGTGTTGGACTTGCTCGACGAGTTTCGGCAACGCAAGCGGCATTTGGCGATCGTAGTCGATGAGTACGGTTCCACGGTGGGACTGGTGACCGTGGAAGACGCATTGGAGCAGATTGTCGGAGAGATCGAAGACGAGTTCGACATCGCTGTGCAGCCTCGGTTGCTCGAGACCGGCGAGTTGATCCTCGAAGGTGGCGCGAACATTCGCGATCTGGAATCGCACCTTCATATCCGCCTGCCGCGAGATGAAGGTTTTGAGACACTCGGCGGATTCATTATGTGGCGTCTTGGACGCCTGCCGCGCGTGGGAGATTCGCTGGAGTTTGAAGGCCGCCGTTACACAGTCCTGCAGATGCAGGACCGTCGCGTGCTGCAAGTGAAAGTGGAGGCCCTCGCTGCTGCGAATATGGCAGCTCAGGAAGAACAGCCTTCGCTGTTCCGCGAAACGTGAAGCATTCACATTCTTGGCAGGCCAACTTCGTCCTTTAGGACTGGCCCGCTGCCATACGGGTTCGTGCCGGTGACCTAATGACACATCGAGCGAATCTGAATGAAATTATTGCGATCGATCATATTCATTCTGCTCGCGCCAGCCGTGTCGATCCTGATGTTATTCATGTTATCTTCAACATTGACTGGTGGTTCAACCGCCAGCGAAAGCAAGAGGCGGTTGATCTATGGCGCAAGTCTTGGAATTGGGTGAGAGGTTAATTTGCCATGTGGATAGAGCACGCCTATTGAGATCATCGACGAGATCCTAATCGGCGAGAACATCGGACAAGTGGAAAACACCTCTCCTCGATATGCAACCTTTAAGCCTAAGCTGAAACGTTGATGATTCGCCTTCTAGTATCCCGGTTGCTGTACACCCTGCCGGTCCTCTGGCTGGTGGTTTCCGTCGTCTTCCTGATGATTCACCTCGTGCCCGGCGATCCGATTCAGGCGATGCTTGGCGAAGGCGCTGCTAGCACCGACTTGCAGGCAGCCCGACATGCTTATGGGCTCGATTTGCCGATGGGCCAGCAGTATCTTCATTACTGGAACGGCGTGCTGCATGGACGGCTCGGACAGTCGATTCGTCTGAATCAGGACGTTGGACGCGTCATCTGGGAGCGGTATCCGTTTACGCTGCGGTTGACGATTGCCGCGCTCGTGGTCGCGTTAGGGTTGTCGATTCCCGCAGGTGTGCGCTCGGCGCAGAGACGCGACCGGTGGGACGATCGCGCGCTCAGCGTCATCAGTCTCTTCGGACTGTCTTTTCCCAATTTTGCACTCGGGCCGATTCTCATCCTGTTCTTCGCCATCAAGCTGGGACTTCTTCCCGTTTCCGGCGCGGGCACGTGGGAACATCTTGTGCTGCCCGCCATTACCATGGGCGGAGCCATGGCCGCGATCCTTACAAGAATGGTCCGGACGGCGATGTTGGAAGAGTTGGGACAGGACTACATCCGAACCGCACGCGCAAAAGGCTTGAGCGAACGTACGGTCGTGTACAAACACGCCTTACGCAACGCCATGATTCCTGTGCTGACGGTTGTCGGCTTGCAGTTCGGGGCCCTGCTCGCCGGCGCGATTGTCACCGAGACGATTTTTTCCTGGCCGGGCATCGGCAGGCTAACACTCACGGCGATCAGCACCCGCGACTACTTCCTGGTGCAGGGGTGCATTCTTGCGATTGGTCTGACTTACATCGTAGTGAATCTCTTCACCGATGTTTTGTACGCGGTCGTGAATCCGCGCATTCGCCAATAGAAAAGTTGCGTTCAAATACAGCGCAAATCAGCGCCAGCGTGCTTATTAGGGTGGCGCTGGAGCTTTATTGCTAATCCAGCGTTCTCACATCCTCCGGCAGCATCAGCGTCATCTGGCATTGGTGCTTGGCTTCATCGCAGGTGAGGACTCCACGGCGAACCAGCTTGATTGGTGTCTCGTCTGGGAATTCGACCGGGAACGACGCTGCCTGAAGCCGGCTCACGTAGGTTCGCAGTGCCTCGTCACCCCGAACGAATTTCACCTGCTCGGGCTTCCGAGGATGGCCATCCGATCCACCTAGAGCGGCGAAGCTGAGGAAGAACTCAGCAGTCGCGTTCTTGCCCGACCATGGCAGACGCGCACTGCGCAGAGCCTGCAGCTCTTCGCGTGCGCGTTCGACTTCGGCGGCGCTGCGTTTCGAATCGGGAACGAGCGATTTCAGGTGCTCTTCCGCATCGGGAATCTTGTGGTTTGCAGTTGTCGCCAGGGCGTAGAAGCGTATGGCGTCCTGTTTGCGTCCCATCTTTTCATATAGCTGTCCGAGATGGTCGCCGATCTCGGAGTGCTCGTCGAGCAGCCATGCCGCTTCGATATATCGTTTGGCTTTATCGAGTTGATTGTTCTGGAAGTACACCCATCCGAGCGTGTCCCAATAGCTGCCGATGCTCATCGTGAGGCCGACATCGTTGAGCGTGAGGTGATCGACATCCACGTTGCGCAGGCCGGCCTCGGTCGCCGCTGTCGCCGACTCAGCGTACGTAAGCGCCTTGTCCAGATGGGTCTTGTGGGTTGAGAGTTCGTAGGCGACGTTGTTCCAGATGCCGGGAGAAGGGGCGAGTTCGACGGCCTTGTCGAATGCAGCAAGCGCTTTTTCCGGCTGATTCACGTTCAGATAGGCGCGTCCGAGATTCGCCTCCAGCCCGGGGTTTTGGGGCGTGATCTGCACTGCACGCTCGAGTTCCGAAACGGCATCGGTATATTTCTTCTGCTCGAGATAGAGCGAGCCCAGGTTTCCGTCGGCAAATTGATCCAGTGGATTCACTTCGAGCTGCTTCTTGTAGGCGGTGATGGCCTCGTCGTACTTCTGCTGTGCCTGATACGCCATGCCGAGATTGTTGTAAGCGAACTCGTCGAATGGATTGAGTTCGACCTGCTTCTGGAATGCAGCAACAGCATCGTCGTAGCGTGCCAGAGCGAGATAGGCACGCCCGAGATTGTTCCAGGCATCCTTGTGCTTGGGCTCGAGCTCGACGACTTTCTTCAGCAGCTCGGCGGCTGCCCGGAAGTTTTGGTTTTTGAGTGCGGCGATACCGGCGTCGTTGAGGTCGTCCGCTGACATTCCCGCGGGAATATTGGACGCGGAAGTGGCCGACAGGCTCTCGACGAACATGCTCTGCGCAGTGTCAGCGGCCACCGCGCGCACGAAAGCACGCAAATCTCCGCCACGGCTGGCGGCGATCTCGCGCGAACTGAGCGACAGATCTTTCGTTACGGTAAGCGTCTGCCCGTCCAGCTTGTAGTTCGCAGAATACGTCGCGTAATCGCGCTTCACATTAATTGGTACGGGCGGACGATAGTTGTAGCCCTCGGGCAGCTCGATCTTCACGCTCTCATGAGTTTCGAGCGGGGCGGCAGGAAACTCATAGGGCTTTGTTCGGTCCTCATCATCGTCGTCTAAATTCGCCCAGCTCATGTCGAGCCTGGGCAGCGGCACTGCGAGCTGCGAGCTCTTCGTCGTCCAGTCGAGATAGTTGGCTTGAGTCAGCTTGTAGCTGAACTCCAGTGGATGATGGGTGTCGGAAGGATCGCCTACCTTTACATCGTCCACATCGCCTGCGAGTCCCTGATACATGTTCAGGTACTCAATGACCTTCTTCCATTGAGGCTGTGGAGTGCCGCGAAACGCCATGCGGAAAGCGAGCTCGGAGTCGCCGCGTACGCTGTACTCATACGTCGCCTCAAGCTTGCCGACTTGGTTGATCTTGCCTGTGACCTTTACCGACTGAAAGTTCGCCGTAGGAAGATCGGCCGGGGTTGTCACAATCTGCGCCTCGCCATTCGGCGGCACCAGAAGAGCTTTCTTATTTCTGATGCTCGCCACCAGCATGCGAAAAGGAGCGACTTCCGTCGTGGAATCGAGCCAGAGGCCCTGTACGTTGCCCGCTTTATCCGGCCCAGATTTAAGCGGCACAAACGTGATTACGTGATCGAACTGTGCCGGAGATGGGACGCTCTCATCGAGCTTCCGTGCGTGATGAATCAGCACCGGATAAGCATCAAGCCCGGCTGCTTTAATGAGCGACGCGAGCAGCGTGTGCTTATCTTTGCAATCGCCGTAGCGGTTGTTGAGGACATCGACCGCAGAGTGCGGCTGGAAGCGTCCGACGCCGAAGGAAATTCCGACATAGCGATATCGAGGCGCAACAAAGTCGTACAAAGCTTCAATCTTCTCGGTGTCAGTCTTCGCGGAAGCGGTTAGCTCCGCTGCACGAGCACGAATTGTCTGGTCTGGCTTTACTCGATCCCGTTCGAGGCTCGAATACCAGCGGCCAACCTCGGCCCACGACTGGAAGGTGCTGAGCTGAACGTCGGGAACTTCATCTTCTTCATCGTCCGCCTTTTTCTTCTTTTTGTTCTTCTTTGAAGAGTTGGAATCGTCGTCGTCGAGCTTCAAGACTGTGTTCTTCCACGAGTAGGTCGTGCGCCCATTCGCGGTTGAGACTTCCGGCTGCACGCTCTTGCTGCGCATCTTCAGTGCGCGTCCGGAGGGGACATCGACCTGCAACTGCTCATCGAGAACTATGACCTTTGAGATGAACTGTTGCTCCCACCAGAATTGTCCGGGAGCAAGAGGCTCGAACTCGTTTACTTTGACGTCGTATTCGAGAACATCGCCAGGGGCTAGGCCGGGAACGACGATGTCTTTCTGATGCAGATCGCTATAAATCGGCGCCTCGCGCGCGACCGGAGCAGTCAAGTCCTGTACCGAATCGGGACCGGCTGTGGTGACGGCACCATTCGGCTTGGTGACTTTGACTGAGACAATCTCGATTTTGTCGTTCGCGGCATTGTAGGGAAAATGCAGTTCCCCAAAAGCCTGCACGCCGGCTTGCGTCTGGACGCGAATGCGCGTGATCTGCTCCCGCTCGGAGGTGCCGTTGTTTTCGAATCGGATCTTAGTCAGATACTTCTCGATCACGAACGCCTGCTGCGAGTAATCCGCCGCCTTTTCAGCGGCTGCAGGGGGCGCCAGAGGCGTCTGTGCCTTTTCCTGCTGCGGGACAGGTGTTTCGGGGAGTTTCCCGGAACCGGGCTTGCCCGGGGTTTGTTGAGCTGCAAGCGAACCAGCAAGAAGAATAAGGATGAGAGCGGCGCTAAGACGCATACGGTAAAGTTCTACTCTGAACTGCAGACACCGGCAATCGGGCAGATGGTGTAGGTGAATGCACCTAAGTGCCTGAGCCTTTCGAGAGTTGAACGATACCGCTCTGCGGGCTTGCATTTCATTCTCTGCAACTGCGAAATGCCCTCGCACGGAATCCCTGATGATGTTCGTCTCATCGGGAGGTTCCTCATGCGATTTCTCATTTATCTTTTGCTGTTGAGCGCCGTCGTGAGCCTTGGACAAACCAGCGACCTCGCCGCAGAGCCCCAGACAGTTCCGTTGTGGGAACAAGGAGCGCAGGGTGCGTTGGGCCAAGCCGACGAGGATCGGCCCACCATCACGCTTTATAAGGCATATGGTCCCGGCCCACGCACTGCAGTCATCGTCGCGCCCGGTGGCGCATACGCGCATCTTGCCTCAAATCATGAAGGGCGTCAGGTGGCAAATTGGCTGAACGCACTCGGTGTCACCGCGTTCGTCCTTAAATACCGCCTCGGACCGAAGTATCACCATCCCATTGAGCTTGAGGACGCGCAGCGCGCGATCCGCCTGGTTCGCAGCCGCGCTCAGGAGTTCGGCATCGCACCCGATCGGCTAGGCATAATGGGCTTTTCTGCAGGAGGTCATCTGGCTTCAACTGCGGGCACGCATTTCGACAACGGAAACAGCGGCGCGCCTGATCCGATCGATCGCGCCAGCAGCCGTCCGGATTTTCTGATCCTTGCGTATCCCGTGATCACGCTGCAAGGACCGTATGCGCACAGCGGCTCTCGCAAGAATTTGCTCGGCGATAATCCCGATCCGGAACTGCTCGAAGAGCTTTCGAACGAGCTTCACGTCACCTCGCAAACGCCTCCTACGTTCTTGTTTACGACAAGTGAAGACAAGACCGTTCCTGCTGAGAACAGCGTCAACTTTTATCTCGCGCTGCACAAAGCCGGCGTGCCGGCAGAGCTGCACGTGTTTGAAAAAGGTCCGCACGGAGTTGGCCTTGATCTCTCCGATCCGGTGCTGGGCGAATGGCCGAGATTACTCGCAAACTGGCTGCGTGAGCGAGGACTGGTCGGATCACGATAGCGCGCACAGGCAACCTCGACCTCTCGCGTTCGACTCCCATCCCAAAAGACTTCGAGGAGACAGACGAATGGCACGAGATGGGTTCTGGGGCGGATTTGCATGGGGCACTCTGGCGGGAGCGGCTGCTGGTTCAGCCGGGTTCTGGTTCGCGAGCGGACGCGCCTCCAGTTACGACAGCCGAATTCTGCGCCTCGAACGCAGTATCCAGATCGGGCGTCCGATGGAAGAGGTCTATGAAGCGTGGTCCCGTTTTGAAAACTTGCCGGAACGCATCTCCTTGCTTCGCCAAGTGACCGTTCGCGGCGATGAATCCACCTGGCGCGTGCAAATCGATGGACGTCCGTTCGAATTCAACGCAGTCACTTCGCAGATAATCCCCAACCAGGCAATCGGGTGGAAGTCCGTCGATGGCCCGAAGCACTCTGGTCGCATCAACTTCGCGCGGCTCGGCAACGACACTCTGGTACACGTGACCATGAACTACGCTCCGCCGCTTGGCCGCTTAGGACGATTGCTCGCGCCGGTTACCGATCATCTTGAGAGCAAGATCGAGGAGGCTTTGCGTGAGTTCAAGCGTTCGCTCGAAGAGGCCGAACCTTCAGCAGGCGAGCGCTCCGCAAGCGACATCGCGGTCGATCGCTGGCACGGACGCGCGCCAGCCAGCGCGGGATGGGATCAGCCCAACGCGCAGCGCGCTACAGGAACAGAAGGCGCGCGCCGCAGAAATCCTGCGGGCACTCCCGGCACGCATGTTGAAGATCAGAGTGGTGTGCGAAATCCGGGAGCTGTCGATTACACGCGTCCGCCTGAGAGCCGCTAGTCACTTCGGCGCTTCTTCCTCTTGCGGGAAAGACTTCATCGTAATCTCGCGCGATTTGGCCGCGACCTGTCCCGCCTCGTCCTGATCGTATTGCTTCAGCGTTCCGCGAATGGTCCAGTAGCCCTCTTTATCGGGAGTCTTCGCTTCTCCGCGATTCACATCCCCGGAAAACTCGTACCAGGTGCCATGAACCGGCTTGGTGGTGAAGTCGATGTGATTGCCTGAGAGCGATCCCTTGCTGAAGAACTGATCGAGAAATGCATCGCGGTCGCTCTCGCGTTCACCATAGCGGGAAACAAAGCCAGACAGCTTGCCATCCTCCACTGTGATCTGGACAAATTCTCCTTCCCGCAGGAATGTGTACATCCCAGAGATTTCGTCCGGAACAGTTGTTTTCGCGACGGGAGTTGGCGCCTTTGATTTGTTCTTCTTGTGGCTTGACTTCTGCGCGTGAGAATCAAGACAAGCACAGGCAACCAGAAGACACAGGCACGAGACCAGCGCCAGTCTTGCGGGGAAGACGAGAATGAAGGATATCGCTCGGGATCTTGCGGTCTCGATTATCACTGTTCCAAAGTCCTCCACACCCAGCCCGATTAATTGACGCCAGATTCGTGACGGGTTCTTGCTGGGTCAAGGGCTGATTTATACACCTAAGTTTGTCGAACCAGTTTCCGTCACAGGACGTAGCTGTTTAGTCGGTTCAGGTTATCTCTGGCACTGCTCCAGCTGTTCTTCGCAGAAGTCACCTAGTCAACTTCAAAGTCCTTACAAAATCGATATTACTTGATCGTTTCCTCGCCCGAAGAATACCTGGAGTTGGAGAGACCAGAACATCAAACAGCTCTTGGCGCGGTCGCTGGACAGATTGTTCATTGGCTCGTGTCGCTCGACAAGAATTTTCGTGAAGCGATGCGTTTTCGGTCCGAGAGCGCAAATATCTTCTAAGCTCCTGCAAAGAAACAAGAGAACCGGTAAAGTTAACGCTACCCAAAAAGCAATTCGATTCGCGCAGTAAAGCAATCCAATGGATGGAGGTTAAGTGAAATCCAACGAATCTTTTTTTGCAGTGGACTGGATCAAAGCGATGTTCATTGCAGTTTGCATCCTGTGCTCTTTGGGTGCGATGGCAGGGCAAGAGAATCGCTCCACGAAAAAGAAGGTGATTGCGCCGACTCCGCCGATGGGATGGAACAGTTGGGACTCCTATGGGTTGCGTATCAGCGAACAGCAGTTCCGCGACAACGTTGATGTGCTGGCGGCGAAGTTGAAGCCGTTTGGGTATTCGTATGCCGTGATTGACGAAGGCTGGTACATGGTAAATCCGGAGGATCGTCCCAAACCGGAACTGCTCAAATATGCGTTTGACGATAAAGGCCGATTTATTCCTGTGCCGTCGCGTTTTCCGTCGGCGCTCGAGAACGGCAAGAACACGGGTTTCAAACAACTCGGCGACTGGGTCCATGCTAAGGGACTGAAGTTCGGCATTCACATCATCCGCGGCATCCCGCGTGAGAGTGTGGTGCGCAATGCGCCGATCGAGGGTTCGAATTTCAAAGCGCAAGATGCAGCGAACCAAAATGATCCGTGTCCCTGGGATCCCACGAGCTGGGGAATCAAAGATAACGAGGCCGGTCAAGCCTGGTATGACTCGCTCCTTCGGCAATACGCCGGCTGGGGTGTCGATTTCCTGAAGGTTGACTGCATCGCGGATCACCCGTACAAGCCATCTGAAATCCGGCAGATCGCGTTGGCCATACAGCACAGCGGTCGCGACGTCGTTCTGAGCCTTTCCCCCGGGCCAACATCGGTCGAGCACCATGCGGAAGTGGCCGAGCTGGCGCAAATGTGGCGCATTTCAAATGACATCTGGGATATTTGGGACAGCGGCACGCGCGATTATCCAATCGGGATCAAGAACCAATTTGAGAATGCCGCGCGCTGGGCTCAATATTCCCGTCCTGGGAATTGGCCCGATGCAGATATGCTGCCGGTTGGAGAACTGAGTCCATTCCCGGACGTGGGACCTCGACCAAGACACACCCGGCTCACACCTGACGAGCAGCAGACGCAGTTGAGCTTGTGGACAATGGCACGCAGTCCGCTGATTGTCGGAGCCAACTTAACTCTTCTTGATGATCAGACTTTACGTCTCTTGACCAATGCCGATCTATTGAGCATTGACCAGACGGCAACGGCGTCGCGGCAAGCATTGCGCGACGGCGATCTTGTTGTCTGGACTGCGGACCTGCCGGGCAACCGATATGCCGTCGCCGTATTCAATCTCGGCGAAAAACCCATCACGGTCGATCGCGAGCTGGCAAGCCTTGGTCTTCGTGAAGGTCAGTACAAGGCAAAAAACGCCTGGAGCGGGCAACGCCTTCCCGTGAGTTCACGTCTGGCGGAAACTCTTGAACCTCACGCCAGCACCGTTCTACTCCTCGATTCCAAATAGGGACCAAAGACAACGCCGATGAATAGAAGAAACCTTCTGACGTACGGATTGATTGCGTTATTGATGCCCGCGCTGCTGGCGGCCCGGGCGATTGCTCAACAAAGCGGTCCGCTGGTGCTGGAGCGGAATGGGCGAGTCATTTCGCTCGAGCCATATGCGCAGAACATTCTGCGCGTGACCATGAGTGTTGATAAATCGGCGACCAGCGCTCCTGGATACGGCATTGTCGGAACGCCGTCATCAGAAGGATGGGCGCATGAACGCGACGCAGAAGGCCGCGAGGTCTTCCGATCTGCCCGCATGATCGTTCACGTCGGTTCCGGAGATCTTCCGAAGGACAAGTTGCCGCAGTCGCTGCCGTTGGATCCTCTGAATCGTGAGCTGCGCGAAAAATACTTTGGCACGGGCAATGGCCGCGGCCCTTACAACGATGCGCTTCTGGTGACAACCGCGCAAGGCAAAACGCTTTTGCGCATGAGTACCTGGACGATGACTCCGGGAGAAGCTGAAGCCGGCGCGAAGACTTATCGAGTTGCAGCTATATTCGACTCGCCCTCGGACGAGCATTACTACGGCTTAGGACAGCAGCAGAAGGGCTGGATGGACCTTCGCGATCACCAGGGCCGCTGCTGGCATGACTACGGCGCAATTGGCGGTGAAGACGTTTGCGTGCCGTTCGTGGTATCGACTCGCGGCTATGGCCTGATATGGGACAACCCGTCGAAAACCACCGTCGATCTCGGATTCAACAATCGCAATGTGTGGTCGTCGGAGGTGGGAGACCGCGTTTCTTATTTCGTAATTGCAGGCAATACCGCCGACGAGATTTATCAAGGCTATAGGCTGCTGACCGGTGTTGCACACTTACTGCCGAAGAGCGCCTATGGATACATCCAAAGCAAGGCAATTTATCCGACGCAAGAACAGATTCTGGACGTAGCGAAGAATTATCGCGAGAGGAAGTTGCCACTGGACGTGCTGGTCGTGGACTTCCTGAATATGACCAGGCAAGGCGAATTGGACCTCGACCCGAAGCGTTGGCCCGATCCAGCGGCTATGAATCGCGAGCTGCATGACATGGGCGTGAATACTCTGCTGAGCGTGTGGCCGCACTTCGCGCCTGGCACTCAGTTCTACGACATGCTGGTGAGCAAAGGATGGTTGATACATAAGCCCGATGGAAGTCCCGATTTGGGATGGGCGAAAGACACGATTGGACCGAATCTCGATACAACGAATCCGGACGCAGCCAAGTGGTTCTGGGAGGAGATCCGCGACCGTTACGTGAAGCCTTATGGTTTTGATTACATCTGGCTGGATGAAACCGAGCCCGATATCGATCCCGCAGGCGACGTGTTCTCGATCGGTTCGGGAACTCGCTTCTACAACATCTATCCTCTATTTCACACCGCATCGGTTTACGAGGGCTTTCGCCGCGACTTTGGCGACAGCCGCAGAGTGATGATCCTCGCGCGCGCGGCTTACCTAGGCGCACAGCGGAACGGCACGGTGTTCTGGTCGAGCGACATTACTTCAACTTGGGACATGCTGAAGCGCTCGATTCCTGCGGGCCTCAATTTCACGGCAAGTGGAATGCCATATTGGGACACCGACATTGCCGGATTCTTCTCTCCGCGCATTCCGGCCGACTACCACGCAGAACACAAGCCGCTGATCGATGGGTCGGATGCACGCGAGACGATCGACAACTATGAAGATTATCCCGAGCTGTTTGTGCGCTGGTTCGAGTGGGGCGCGTTTCATCCAGTGATGCGGGCGCACGGAGAGAGGAAGCACAATGAAGTCTGGTCTTATGGCAAGCAGGCCGAACCGATCCTTGCGAAATATCTGAAGCTTCGGTACCAGCTTCTGCCGTACACGTACTCAGTTGCTTATCGCAGTTTTCAAACAGGCGCTCCGTACATGCGGGCGCTCTTCATGGATTTTCCTAACGACGCAAAGGCGTTGAATATTCCCGATGAATACATGTATGGACCGGCGTTTCTTGTGGCTCCGGTTAGCGAGCAGGGTGCGACACACCGCGCGGTGTATCTACCAGCGGGGTGCGACTGGTACAACTTTTGGACGAATGAACGCATGCACGGAGGCCAGACAATTACGGCAGACGCTCCGATTGATGTTCTTCCGTTGTTTGTAAAGGCGGGCAGCATCGTGCCGCTCGGATCAGAAGTGCAGAGCACCCATCAGCAGCAGACGATTACTTCCGTGCGCGTGTACTCGGGAGCAGATGGCACTTTCACGCTCTTTCAGGATGACGGGACAACTTACACCTACGAGAAGAGTGGCGGCTCGATTACGAAACTAACTTGGGACGACGCTGCTCATCAACTCAAACATCAAGGTGCGCCGGCGTGGGCCGGACCTGATCGTGCCGTAGTGACTGTAATCGGCAAGTAGAAGGCGTCCGCCGGTCAGAGAATTGGGGAGACCCTGTCTCGGCGTTAGAGCGAACTCAAAGACTCCACTTTCGAACGACCTCGCGCCGGGGCAACTCCGGCTCCCAAGGTCCCCCCATGGCCCAGCCGCGGACGAAGGCTTTTTGCGCGCGCCCATTGATTGTGTTGTGAGCGGAGCCACGAACGTGAGCAGTTGTTACACTAGTCTGCGTTTTGGAGGAATCATGCGAAGGTTTCTGGCGGTAGTGATTGTGTTTATTTGCTCATTGGCGGCGCTCACCATAGGCTATGCAGCGCAATCAGATCAGCGGCCACAGGGCCAATCTCCAACGCAGACAGAGCAATCGGCTCCGCCGACCAGCGAAGAGAAGGCCGGCCAGAGCAAACAGTTCACAAATATTCAAGTGCTGAAAGACATTCCTGCGGATCAACTGATTCCGTCCATGCAATTCATCAGCGCGGCACTGGGTGTGGACTGCGGTTTCTGCCACATCACAGACAAGGGTCGTGAAGGCTTTGCCTCTGACGACAAGCGCAACAAGAAGACAGCGCGCGAAATGATGACCATGACGATGGCTATCAATCAGAACAACTTCAAGGGGCAGCAGCGCGTCACCTGCGCCTCATGTCACAACGGGCACAACGAGCCGAATGCAGTGGCGCCTGTCCTCGACGACGCACGCTGGCAGGAGCGCATGGAGGCTCGCGCCCGAGCAGCCGCGCGAATCGGCGCAGCGCCGGGGCAAGGTCAGCAGCAGGCAGGCGGTAGGCCCAATCCGCAGGCGATGCAAGCTGCGGCGGAAGAGATCATTGCAAAATACGTCGAGGCAATTGGCGGCCAAGCGGCAATCGACAAGCTCACTTCGTTCTCAGAGAAGGGCACCATCACCACTCCGCACGGGGATACCTCTCAATTCGAGCTGCAGAAAGGCGCGCCGAACAAAGTACTGTTTGTGCAGACGCCTGCCAAGGGTCAGAGTCTGCGGATTGCATTTGACGGTCATCAGGCGGCGACGACGATGAACGGCCACGCGAACCCGATTCACGGATTCGAGCTCCAGGCACTGAAGCTGGACGCGAACTTTTTCCGCAACTTCAACTTGAAACAGCAATATACGCGTGTGCAATCTCCGCCCTTTACGCAAAGCATTGACGGCCGTGAAGTGAAGACGGTTCGCGGCATCCTGCCTGACGATCAAGGACAGGAGACGCTCTATTTCGATTCGCAGTCTGGTTTGCTGGTGCGCCGAATAACGGTTCTACGAACTGCGCTAGGTGGAATTCCTCAGCAGTACGACTATTCCGATTATCGCGATGTCAATGGTGTGAAAATTCCTTTTGTGACAAAGGTTTCGACGCCGGAGAACATCCAGACCCGCACGGTTACGGAAGCTCAGTTCAACGTGCCGTTGAATAACAACGATTTTGCAGTGCCGACTGTGAGCTCAGGCGCTTCCTCGGGAGCAAATTAGGAAAATCGGAGGCACATCTGCGCCGTTATGCCCAGCAAAATAGATAAACTCCCGCTTTCGATCTCGCTCAAAGCGGTGTTCTGCACTGTTTGTCTAACTTCGATCGCTACTGCAGAGCACCTGAATGGGAGTATCTGATTGCCCCTGAACTGTCCTGGCGAACGGTCCAGATGCAGCATGCATCCGAGTAGTGCAGACCACATCACAAACCGCTCCGAATGTGGCTGGACGAGCTGCCGGCTACATCTTCTGCATCGAGCGACTTTGTTTATCCCGAGACTCGTGTGTTTCGCCGCAGACATTTACGCGAATGGGCATTCGCCGCACTTCTTTTCTCAGTCGTAGCTTCGCTCGCGTGCGGCTCATCACAAACGTCCGCGCCTTCTGCGGCAGCGCCGGGAACAGGCGCGGGCGGTTCCAGTAACGGCGGTGCTTCTCCGACGAACACAACTTTGCAGACAGAAATCGGCAACAACACGGCCGCAGCCGACTCGTTTCCGGGCGGAACTAACGGTAATGGGCGGCCCGGCAATGTGAGCAAGGCGCCAATTTCAGAGCTGCTGTATGGCGGAGCGAGCACTAAGATCTACGCCCATTACATGCCTTGGTTCGGCAGCAGCAGCCACATGAACGTCGGGTATCGTTCGGACGACCCTACTCAGGTAAAGAAACAAGTCGAAGACATGATCAGCCGCGGCATTCAGGGCGCGATTGTAGATTGGTATGGTCCCGCCTCAGCTCTTGCAGATACCAGCACAAAGCTCGTGATGAAAGAAGCGGAAGCGCATCCCGGTTTCACATTTGCGATAGTCGAAGACGCGGGTGCTCTGGTGACTGCGGCACAACGGAACGGTTGCGACGCAACCAGCCAACTGATCTCCGATCTAAACTACATTTTCTCAACCTACGCGTCGTCACCTGCATACATGAAAGTGAATGGCAAGACGCCAGTCTTCATGTTCGGTGTCACCGGATGGTACGAAGATTGGTCGCGCGTGGAGGCGGCGCTACCTTCCAACGCTGTACTACTGTTTCGTGGAGGAGAAGGTCTTCGTCTCGCCGCTTCCGGCGGCGCCTTCCAGTGGCTGGACATTAACTCAAACAATCCGTTCGACGAACAGATTGGGGCGCAGGACTCGTTTTACAGCGCGGCCAGCAGCAAGAGTAACCTCGTGATTGTCGGCTCAGCTTATAAAGGCTTTAACGACACAGCAGCAGAGTGGAGCACCAATCGCGTGGTCGATCAGCACTGTGGGCAGACATGGCTCGACACTTTCGCTGACATTGGGAAACATTACTCATCGTCCAACCAGCTATCGGCTCTGCAGATTGTTACGTGGAACGACTATGAAGAGGGGACGGCAATTGAACCGGGTATCGACAATTGCGTTTATCTCGTGCCTTCCGTTTCCGGGAATACGCTTAGCTGGTCGGTGAATGGTGGCAGCGAAGCCACGATCGACCACTACACCGTATTCTCTTCGAATGATGGGCAGAACTTGACTAAGCTCGGTGATGTTCCGGCGGGAACCCACGCGTTCGATCTGAGCTCATGGAAGCTCACTTCCGCGTCGCTTTATGTAAAAGCAACCGGCAAGCCTTCAATTCGCAATGTGATGTCAGCCCCGATTGCATTCCGCGCCGGTGACCAGCCGCCTTTAGTAACCCTGAATGTGTCCCAGCCGTCTGATCTCACGATCAACGCTTCGCTAAATCCAGGCAGCTCCGCGTCTGCAACTATCGATTTCGGCGACGGAACGGTGGTCAGCAGCGCCAACGCTACGCACAAATACGCGACTCCCGGCCGCTATATTGTTACAGGTACGGCTTTCGACGCTGCCGGCGCATCGGCCGTGGCCGTGACCGCAGTGGAAGCCAAGGCGACGGCTGCGGGAGTGACGATTTACGCACCAACCAACTCATCCACCGTTAACTGGCCGACGACGCTGATCGCGTCTGCCAACTCGTCTGCGCCGATTGCCCGCATGAACGTTTATATCGACGGTCAATTGGCGTACGCAGCAACAGGCGGAGTGATCAACGCAAATTTGAAAGTATTTTCGGGCTCACGACAGATAGCCGTAGAGGCGGTCGATTCCACGGGAACGAGCCAGAGCGCCTCGGTAAATGTTGTTGCTGAGCCAGGGGATCTTGCGCCGAACGCAGTGGTAAGCGTACTTCCGCTCTCGGGAAACACAGTCCTGGCCTGCTCAGCAGGATCGCACGATGCGGATGGATTTTTGTTGACGTGGCATTACAAATTCAGCGATGGCACGGAATTCTTTACGCCTGCTGCGGTACACACAGTCGGCAGCCCCGGCACATACTCCGTTGCTTTGACTGTTATGGATCAGTTCGGCGTAACTGGATCGGCTTCGCAGAGCTTCTCGACGTCAACCGCCTCGCCCCAACAGGCGGTTCGGAGATTGGAGTTGATCTCCCCAATCGCAGGGTCGCCAAAGTATAAGCCCGAGCCGATCAGGCATCCTTAGAAACACTGAACAACGAACAAACAAATCAGAGACATAAACCGGGAATGTACAACGTCTGAAGTAAGAGAACGGGCCACTCCCCGCGATTCTCTGCTGGTTCCCTTTTCAGGAATGGTCCATTGTTGTCTGACAGTCTCGTAGTTGGATGCGAGCCCAAGATTACTACTGTAACGTGAGGCTCACGTTGTCGAGCCACACCGCCACCTGCCGGCCGCTACCGTCCAAATCGGCTTGGAAGGCCACATCCATTCCGCTGCCGCCTTCGGCGTACGCTGGAAACCAATAGTCAACGTTGTAGGTCTGACCATTAAGGGTGAGCGACACAAACCGCACACCACCGCCCGTGCGCTGAAATTGCCACTCCAAATGGTTCCACGCATACGCGTAGGGCGCGGCACAGGGGATTCCAGTTGAGACCCAATGGCTGATTTGGGAATTCCACACTCTCCAGGTCCCGCTATCCTTGATGTCGCATTCAGTGCCGAATATGTAGCGCAATCCTCCGGCGTTCTGATTTACATCGAACTCCAGAGCCTGTGCGGCGCTGGGATCTTCCATGTAGAAATCCAGCGAATAACGCAGGTTGTAAACATCGTCCTGGCCGCCAACCTCCTTCCACCACAGGGCGGCTCCCCACGGCGTGCCGCCAACGCTGAACTGTGCCGACGAGCCAGAGAGGGAAGGCGTACCAATCTGTTGCTGCAATCCATGGTCAGTCCCCGGCCCGTCGCCGCCGCTGCCGGCGCAGACAGAACACGAATCCCACCCATCTATCGTCTGAATCTGCGCGATCGTCGGAGCCGCACTTGTACCGGCGCTGCCTGCGCCTGACACATTTATCGTCAGCGGCGTCTTGAACACGTTGCCGTACGCATCCCAGGATTGAACCACCACGTAATGGGTGCCGATTGCAACGGGAACGTAGGTGTCAAGAGCGTTGGATTGGACTTGATAAGCGTCGTTATTGTCGATATAGACGTGCATCGCGATTGCATTGCCGTCCTGGGCGACGATATGCACTGGGGAATTTACTGCGCTCCCATCGGCGGGGGCGCTGACGTTAACATCGGCAAAACCTGCAACTGCCAAAAAGAGCAAAACGGGAAGGGGGAACAGCGTTTTCAATGTAGGTCCTCTATTGTGGGCTGGTGATTTGGAATAAGGGAAAACTACTAGGGCATCAACTCAGGTGGGAGACAACGCACACCTAGAGGACTCAATAAATTCCCTTACTGGTACTAAGCAACAAAGACCTACTTAATCCAGCGAAAGTTTTGGGATGCAGGCCAAAACCGCGTGTTTCCGCAGATTCGCTTGCTTTGCGAGGACCCGCCGGGCCGCGTTACAGGTAATGGATGAAAGTAGAAGAACTAGTACTCGAACCCATTCCCGTGCTGTCTTTCGTGAATGCAACTCGGCGATCCGCGATGCCGAAATATGCTTTGGCTAGGCGGACTTCCCGCAATCGAAAGGTTACCGACTCGATCGCCCTTGATGCTGCCCCAACGCAACTGTGAGCCCCATCATGGGACCATAAACGTTAATGCCGTAATTGGGATACTTCGGTTCTGAGAGATATAGATTGGAAATGTGCATGTAGGCCACGCCACATGAAATCCCATATCGGGAATTTAAATTATACCGCACCCCGCTATGGAGAATGAGAGTGAAGGTGAGGTCCTGTCCTTGCGCCCAGGTGACGCCTGCCGGCTCTTTGGCGTCAATGTTCCCAACCCCAACACGCCCTTCGAAGTAAGGAGCCACCCTCCAGTTCGGCTGCACAAAATTACGTCGAATCCCCATCATGTACGAGATGTAGCGGGTTTCAGGTCCTCGCGGAATTGCGGTGAATGATGCGCTGGTATTCAGATCCCAGTTGCCCCGAAGAAAGCCGGGTCCTCTGACGTCGCCGGTTTGCCAACGAAGCGAGGCGATCACGGGCACCAGCGTGTACTTGAGAGGTGTCATGTTATAGCCGCCTCCCAGAAGAAAATCGAAGACGAAAGGGATGTTGATCGGGAGCCATCCAGTCTGCAAAGAGAATTCGAACTTGTTCTTGTAATAGATGCTACGGTTAAAGTCAGAGCGTCGGGGCAACGCTCGGGCTACTACATTGCCGGAAACGCGACGGTTTGAGCCAGCCCCTTCATCGATCGCCATGCTCGAAGCGAGTGGCAATTGACTACCGAAATGGCACCGGATAAAGCGCGCACAAGTGCAATCGTTGCCAAGTTGCATTGCTTCAGGTTGAGTCCGGACACAACTCCCTTGATTGAATTGGGCGTGCAATGACACACTCGCCGTGCCGAGCAGCAGTAGCAGGCTTGTTCTCATCATGTATTTGAACTCAGGAAGAAACACGCCGTTCCCTTCATCACATTGAGCCCTCATTATTCCTCCCCGATTCTCCATGATTCCTCGTCAGGCAAATGCGACGATGTCCTTGATCTGTGCGGCTCACAATAGGATGCGAGTAGGTGCGAGGATGTTGACGATGAGGCGTGCGATGTGTCAGGGGCTCCAACTGCTCAGTTGCGACTCATACCGCATCTATGAAGCGACGACATTCAGTGGTGACGGGTTCAGCGGGGTTTTCAAGAAAAAACTCGTTCTCCAAGCATGGGTTCCGTTACAGGAATCATGGCCTCAGTTGGGGTCTCCTTACGAGGGAGCTAGGAGGGAACTGGGAGAGAAATCTCAATCTCGCCGCGCAGCGAGAGAATGGTGCAGGCCCATTTCACTGCTTACCGTGGACCTGCCGGCAGATGCTCGGTCAAGTAGCGTGCAAGCAGGTGATACAAGTGCACGGTAGTGCCCGGGCCTTCAAAGATGCCATGCGAACGATCAGGATATGTCATGAAGTCGAACGATTTTCCTAATGCGATGAGTTTGTTCACCAGCAATTCTGTGCCCTGGTAATGAACGTTGTCGTCGCCAGACCCGTGTACGATCAGCAGATGTCCCTTTAACCCGTCCGCAAAGTTAATCGCCGAGCCTCGCTTGTAGCCTCCGACGTTGTCCTGAGGCAGGCCCATATAGCGTTCCTGGTAGATCGAATCGTATAGGCGCTGGTCGGGTACCGGCGCGACCGCCATCCCGACTTTGTAAAGATCAGGCGAGCGAAACATGAGGTTGAGGGTGTTGGTGCCACCGCCGCTCCAACCCCAGACCGCGACGCGATCCAAATCGACGAAGCGGTCCATCCTCCCAAGCGAGCGAAGAGCCTGCGCCTGCTGCTTCGACGAGAGGACTCCGACATCGCCATACACTGCCTTGCGCCAGGCACGGCCGCGCGGCGCCGGAGTGCCGGAATTGTCGAAGCTGACTACGATGTATCCGAGCGACGCGAGATAGCGGTGGAAAAGATTGCCGTTGCCGCCCCACCGGTCGAGCGTGGTTTGCCCTGCAGGTTCGCCGTAGATATTCACCAGCACCGGATACTTCTTCGACGCATCAAGGTTAGGCGGTTTGATCATCCAGCCGTCCACCATCACGCCGTCGCCGGCATCAACCTTGAAGAACTCCACTCCAGTTGCGAGGAACTGCGCAATCTTCTTCTTGTATTCAGCGTTATCGCTGCTTACACGAACTAGTTTGTGGTCCGGCAGAGACACGAGTTCACGAAGCCCAGGATCATTCATGCTGGAGAAGCTGTGGAAGGCGTACTTTCCGTCTGGGGAAATGGTGTAAGTATTCACGCCGACGAAGTTGCCCGGAGTAACGCGTACTGGATCTGCCGATCCGTCGAGCGGTGCGCGATAAAGATATCGCTGAGTCGCATTGTCAGGAGACGCGATGAAGTAAATCCATCCGCCCTTTTCGTCGATGCCCTCAATTCCCGCGGTGTCCATCGCGCCGCGTGTGACCAGCGTTTCATGCCCGCTGCGGTCGATCGCCCACACGTGCATCCATCCATCTTTCTCACTTACGGCGAGGAACTGCCGTCCATCATAAATCGGCTGTGCCTCCGGCAGTCCGCCAAAACCGATAGTGATGAACGCGTCGTCGTGATCACGCCACATCTGGTGGATGGCACCGGAGCCGGCGTCGGCTAGAAGATAGTTGTCTGTGTTCTGCAGGCGATTGAGTTGCTGAATCAGAAGAGTGTCAGCATCGGCCCACTGCATGCGCGCGATGTAGTTCTGGCGCGGGTCGCCGGGAACTTCCATCCACTTCAGGCTGCCCTTGCCATCGGCGTTCACTACGCCGACGCGCACGGCCGAATTTGTTGTTCCTGCCAGCGGGTAAGGAACCTGCATTTCCACCGGATAAAGTCCGGTCTGCGGATATGGAATTTCCGTTACGATTTCGCGCTCTTTGCCCAGGTAATACATGAGAGCGAAGTCTCCGACGCCGTGCAGATCAAATTGCCAAAATGCGATTCGCTTGCCATCCGGGCTCCAGGCGAAACAGTCGTGTAGATCCAATTCCTCCTCGTTCACCCAGTCGGAGCCGCCATTGATCACAAGATCGGAGCCGTCATTTGTGACGCGCTGAATATTTCCGCTCGCAAGGTCCTCGATGTATATGTCATTGTTCTTGACGTATGCCACTCTGGTCGCCGAAGGATTGAACTTGGCATACATCAAACTAGCCTCAGGCGCATCTCCGCCCAGCTTCTTGAGCTTCCCGGTCGTGCGATCGAGGAACCAGTAGTCTCCGCGAGAGTTGGTGCGCCATACACGGCGGGTATTCGTGAAGATAAGGACGCGCTGGTTGTCCTTCGACCAACTGAGACCCGCAACGTCTAGCGGCTCTTTTGCGCCTGCAGGCGTGAGCTGCGCCGTTGTAATCAGGACCTCGCGCTTCTTGCTGGTCGCGGTGTCGTACTTTACAACATCATGACCATGCTCCCCGGTTCCCGGTTCGGTCTCAATGTAGGACTGCCCGCCATCGAACCAGCGCGGAGGAGGCGACAAGCGCTCCCTGAATTCACTACTGAAAATGCGGGTGATGGTGTCTTTCGGCGCTTCCGAAGCCGGCGCAGCCTGATGCGCGAACGACACGCCAGACAAAACCAGGACTGATATAAATGCAAACCGCCGAACAAAATGCTGGCCCATGACCTTCTCCGAATGAAGTGAAAGGAGCGATGGTACGGTAGAGAACAGAAAATGCCAAACGTGAGCACGCGCCAGGGCATTGAAAAGCTCGCGTGCTATTTTCTTCACCAAAGTTTCTTCATCAATGAATGCGAACGATAGCCAATTCAGAAGCGAAGCAGCTTGAGTTCAGCAATGACAGATGGCGAGGCAAGCATCGGAACGCTACCAATATATGAATAAAGGTACTGCCGTCTTAAGTTCACTGTGTCTGTTTGTTCTGATTCTCCTTTGTAGCCAAAGTGCGCTCGCGCAAGCGCCAGGCGCGAAGCAGATTGATTCGATCTTCTCCGCGGTCACTTCCAAGGCAGACCCGGGCCTCGCTGTTGTTGTTCGCAAAGATGGTCGAACGGTGTTAGAGCAGGGATACGGAATGCGCGATCTGCGTTCGAGCTTGCCCGTTGATGTCCACACGAACTTCCGCCTCGCGTCATTCACCAAGCAGTTCACCGCGATGGCGATCATGCTGCTCGTTCATGACGGCAAGCTGGGCTATGAAGATCGCATCACCGACATTTTTCCCGAATTTCCCGCCTATGGACGCCAAATCACCATACGAAATCTGCTTAACCATACCTCCGGTCTCGAAGACTATGAAGACCTGCTGATGAAGCAGTATGAAGGGAAGCCGTGGCAAACCATTCCGCAGATCGACGACGCAGGCGTCTTAGCGTTGCTGGAGCAACAAACTGGAACGAGATTCCCTCCTGGATCAAAATGGGAATACAGCAACAGTGGCTATGTGCTTCTTTCAAATATAGTCAGCAAAGTCTCCGGCCGGCCATTTCGGGATTTTCTGCGCGATCGTATATTCATGCCGTTGAAGATGCGCAACACCGTTGTGTTTCAATACGGAAAGAACCAGGTTGCAGATCGTGCTTACGGCTACACCCACGACCACGGAGTCTGGCTGGAGACCGATCAAAGCCCCACGTCGGCGACCCTGGGAGATGGCGGGATCTATTCCTCCGTCGATGATTTGATCAAATGGGACGATGCTCTCAGATCGCACAGCTTACTGACCGAGAAAGAGTTTCAGCCGGCAGTGACTCCCGTAAAAATCCCGGGACAATCTTCGATATCCGACAAGGAGAATGAAGGATACGGTTTCGGCTGGTTCCTCGATACTTATCTCAGCCAGCGGCGCATGTGGCATACAGGAGGTACGATCGGCTTTCAAACGCTCATCGAACGATTCCCAGATCGGAACCTAACGATCATCGTGCTCGCCAATCGCACCGACCTGAATCCTAAAGATCTCGCTGATAAAGTCGCGAATCTGTATTTTCCGTCAGGCGGGTAATCGCGAAGTTTTGGAAAAGCCCGGCGCGGAGCCCCGAATCATGCAGGTTGCCATAATTCAATCGGATTTCCTTCAGGGTCATGCAGACGAGTGAAGCGCCCAATATTCGGATACGCTTCCGGATCTTTGACCTCAATTCCGGCCGATCGTAGCTGGGCTACCATTTTGTCGAGGTCATGCACTCGGAAGTTGATCATCCAGACCTTGTTGGGATCGCCGAAATATTTGCTTGTCTCCGGAAAAGGAGTGAAGGCCGTCGGTCCAGCCTCCTGCTGCCAAACAGTTCCGCCCTCGCTCGTCGGTGTAAGCGCGATCCCCAGGTGTTGCTCGTACCATTTTCCCAGCGCTTTCGGATCATGAGCACGGAAAAATAACCCTCCAATTCCCGTTACCTTTTCCATCTCCGTTCCTCCCGATTTGTGATTAACAGCCGCGTTCGCAACTGCGCCTCCCGCTACCGCCGAGGGTTCTGAGGGCGGCGGAGGATTCGTTGGCGGCCCAGTGTTTGGTGCAGCCATGGCTAATTGATTGTTGTGCAGAATCAAGCTGCATCCAAAAACCTGTGACAGGGTCTGAAGGAATTGGCGCCTTTGAATGCTCATTCCATCCTCCTCCTGGACTTTGTGCGAACACTTACCATACCTGCGGGGATGAAATTCTGAAAGCTTTTCAATTCGGGGCTTCAACCTCAATCTTGCTAACGGCACCTGCGTGGCTGCTTCAGCTTCAAATCATCTATCACTGATTAGTCGCCCATGAATTAAAGACGTACCTTTGTGACCATGTCGCAGCTTCCTCCATTGCTGAGAAGGCCCAAAAACAAAAAGGAGCCGCAGTGATGCGGCTCCTCTTCGATATCGGTAACGCAGACTATGAATCGCGAGCGCTTGGAGCTTTGCCTCTCGAACAATAATCCGTTTCGAGTTGACTCACGATATCTGTTTCAAAATGGCAGACCTTTGTTCAGCGACGGTAAATAGCGACGCCGGTCGCGGTCTGAATGATTGCTTCCAGGCTCCTGCGCCCGGCTGATTTAGCCGTGCTGGTTGGCACAAAGATAATGTCGTCCGGCTGCAGTTTCAGGTCGGGAGCTTTGGCTTCAAGCACCCGTCGAAGATCGATTGGCATTTCCTGGCGTCCGTCTTTGGTCGTGCGGACGAGCCTCACTCGTTGCAGAGCGGCAGTGGGATTGGTTCCTTGCGCCATTGCGATCGCCTGCAGGACCGTGAGCTCAGACTTGTCGATCACGAAGCCTGAAGGCTGGCGAACATCTCCGACAACGTAAACCACTCCCGCTTTGGAGACCACAACCGTGTCTCCGGGATAAACCTCCACGTTGTTGCGTGAAGCCTCGTCCGGAGAGAAGGAGAGCGGTACTTGAATGGGTTGGTCCGGCTGTGAGCGATGAGTCACAGTTACGATGTCACCGGCCTTGGCCGTCGTGCCTCCGGCGGCAGAGATAGCGTCAAGCAGATTTCTTTGTCCGAGTAATGGATAGATTCCCGGCTTCTGCACTTCGCCTAACACAGAGATACCTTGCGTCGCATACTCTTTTTCGAAGATCGTGACAAGCGGATTGGAAAAGAAGCCGCCTTCGGAAAGCCGCTTTGCGGTCAGCTCCTCTGCTGCTCGGACATTGAGCCCTCCCACTTTTTCCGTTCCGATGAGTGGAAGGGAAATCGCGCCGGAAGAATCTACTCGCACGTCAAGCTTGTTGAAGTCCGGCGCTCCATACACGCTGATTTCCAGCAAGTCTCCGCTGCCGATGAGGACCTCGGCGCTCGCAGGCTTGATCGAAGAGGAGGCAGCAGCGGCGTCCATCGCCTGCGCGAGCGAGTAACCTGCGAGAGTGGTTAACAGCAATACAAGAAGAAAGATTCGAGTTGATCGAAGCTGAATGTACCGCATACAGTTTTCTCCACGAGTCGGAGTGGCGTCCGATTAGAAGTTGGATGTTGGTGCTCAGTGCCGAAGCGTCATTTGGTTGTGGATAAAGTTGCTAACTGAGCGCCAATATAAGGCTCTGAGCTGAAAAAGTGCATAGCAACGGGCGTGTCGGCTCTGAGTGCGGGACTGCTGGCGGCCAGCCGATAATCCCCGCTGCCATCAGGCTGATAATCGATGAAGCGCGGATCCGATGCGATTGTCGCCTTCGCCTGGTTTCCGTTCTGTAGCTTCCAGTTTGCCGGGCGGTTTAAGTACACCAGGTTATTCAAGTACTGGTTGTGCGTTCCTGTCGCTCCATATTCCTCAATGCCATAGCCTGAGGCGCCGCGTCCCCATCCGTTTCTGTAAACGATGTTATTGGCAACAACGGTGTAGTCATCGACTACACCCGGCGGAAAGCCTCCAGGATCGTCGCCATCGCCAATGAGAATGCCGCCGTAGGCGTTATTGAAGATCGTGTTGTTAGAGATGGTCACCTGCCTGGCTGCATGCCACAGATGAATTCCCCAGCCTTCGCACCGATACACGAGATTGTTCACGATCTGGCCCCGGAGGTTGGCGTGATAGATACCATGATGCAACTGCCGAGCGCGCTTGAAATCACCGATGTCATGGACGACATTCCCAATCACCTCGTCATCATGCCCGGCGCGATTATTGTGGTTCACAATCCCGCTTCCGAACCTGCAGGTGGTAACGTCACGGGCAAGGTCATGTACGTGGTTCCCGACGATGCGAACGTAAGAAGCGTAGTTGATGATGCCGTGGCAGGTAGCTGGATCGTTGCCGCCAATATCAAAGCCTTGGATATCGATATAGTCTCCGAAATTGGTCCATACCGTACCTGCATGCGTGACGCGAATCGCTGCTCCCCATTGCACCTCGGAGACGAACCGGATGCGAGCCGCGTTTGTGCCATTATTGCTTGAGGTGATCGGGCCGGCATACGTTCCCGGCGCCACATGCACCGTCGCTCCGGCCTTCGCGACGCTTGCCGCATATTGCAGCGTTCTCCAAGGGTGCTGCGCTGATCCATCATCGCTGTCATCACCTTCCGGAGAGACGAAATAGTTTCTGAGACCAGACTGGGTGATGCCTGGAATCGTTGGTCGTACTAATGGCATAGGCGAATGGACTGAGAGTGAGCTGGAGCTATTGCCTCTATCCAGGAGAGAGCGAGAAACTGCGGTGCCCAATGCGATTAAGCCAAGCAGCAGTACGACCCTCGACCAACTGCCGGCAATGAAGGACCACATTGATCTACTGTTCACGACAAAAGAGTGTGGGATCTTCTATGCGATTAAGCCGCAGTTTCAGCACACTCAAGCGTCTCATCTTCACGGCCAAGTTGGGCAACTCCTGCCACAACCTCCCCACCGGCCATCACGAACGGCTGATCAACATCGTTGATGTGTTGTAGGACAAACTCCAGATCACGCACCTGTCCACTGCGACGCAGAAACTTCGCGCTATTGCCGTCCAGGCAAGCCTCAGGAGGAGCGCCGCTCCAGCGTTGGATTATCTTTTCCGTGAACCCGTTCTGTGCCTCAAATCCGGCTCTTACCAGTTCCTCCGCGATCCACGCGCAACACATTTGATCTTCTTCACGAAACTCGTTGCGGCTACCGGCGCCGATCACCGCCACGTCCTTAGGCTCTGCCATAAGAGCATTGGCTACTGCTTTGTAGTTTCTGAAACACGCGACGTAAGCAGAATCGCATTCAGAACTCGAACACATGAGCTGAGTTCCGGAACTTGAAAGCAGGATCACCGGCCGGAAAAAACTATCCGGAGAGGATAACTCCGCCGGACTGTTATTAACATCAAACCCGGCGGGCATATCCCCGCCGAGTTCGCCGGCAAGAAGAGATGCTCCAAGCTTATCTCGAAGAGCGAGAGCATCGGCAACGCTTACAACCGGGTAGCATCGCCGGCCTGCCGTTACCGCAGTAATCGCGGTGGTCGTAGCTCGAATCACATCGATCGCCACCACCGAATATCCGGTCTTGTATTTAGCGACGCTGGAAGGGAAGCAGTCGATCACAACACGAGGTTTCATGCTGCCTCCGCATATTGTGCCAGATTGGGAATCTGTGGCCGGAGCTTCGGATTCTGAAAAGCGTCCGAGTGCAGCCCACGACGGTAAATCTCAACCCTCAGGACCTCTTCCAAACGGATATTGCAGAGCTGAACGGATGGTCCGAAGTGATCGAGTAATGCGAACTGACTTGGCTTATTGGGAGCTTCAAACATTGCGATCTCAAGACCGAAGGCCTCGGCGAACGTGTCGGCAAAGCCGGCGTTGAAATTTCCTGAGTCGTCAAAGAGTCCTACTCCTCGAGCGCTCTCACGGGCCTCGATCACGAGCTGGAGCGCGCCTGCATCGAGCCACTTCTTACCTTGTTCAATGAGCTGAGCAACTACGTCTGCGCTGAAGGCTCCGCCGTGCTTCTTGCCGAGCTCAAATTGAACCTCGAGGCCGCGCTCCTGGGCCATTTGTACAACATCCCTGGCGGGCAGCGGCATATCGGTAAATCCTTCTCCGCACTCGATGCGGGTAACACCTATATCGGCGCACAGGTCCAGGTATGCAGGAAGCTGCTTCTGCGCAACCGCAACTTCAAACGGCCCGCCTCCGGTAACTGTTGGCACGGCATAGCGTTTCGCTGCGGCAATTTTGCGCCGCGTCGATTGTTCATTGGCGATCATCCAGCATGCCATCGAGATCTTGAGTTCCGACATCAGATGTCCACTCTGTTCGAGGTGGCTCTCAAGGGTCGCAGGATCATAGCCCGGATCAAATGGGCTGGTGGCAGGCAAAAGTTTTTTTACGCCGATCTTTTCCAGGTAATCACTGGTGTGAACCTTTCCCGAAGGTGCTCCGGAACAGGTTTGTTCAAAGCTGTTTAAAGCTAGTTCTAGACTCATAGATTTCTCCAAGGTAAGTACAGGTTTGCGAACGTGTGGAACGAATTATTGGGGAACCTGAAAGTTCAAAATGGCTTCTGCGCCAGCACGACATAATGATTCCCGCGGCCAACCACAGGCCTGAAGCCGCGCTGCGCCAGTCGCTGCAAGAAGCCGTGCAATTTGACTCCGACCGCATCGGGAATAAACCGACATTCACAGAAGGAAAATGGACCAAAGCCAACCGTCATCTGCTTCACCGTGCGAAAGCCGACGGAAGCGATGAGCCGATCGAATTCGTCGGTCGAGTATCGATTGACCGGTATCGTAGCTACGTCTTTTCTCCAGCCAAGCCTGCGGAGTAAACGCCCGGCGCGGCGGCGCAGTGCAAGTATCCAAGGCAGATGCGCGGGATCGGCAGTGTAGGTAATTCGTTGCGCGTTGTCGGCGGAGACCGCGAGATAGCCTCCGGGCTTGAGCACACGAAAGACCTCGCTCAACGCTTGCTTAGGCGAATGCAGCCAATAGATGACTCCAATCACCACCGCAGCGTCAAAGCTGTTATCGGCGAAGTTGAGACTGTGAATGTCGCCGACCGAAGCTTCGACTAAGTCGCGGACGCCGGCTTCGCTTGCGCTTTGATTCGTCAGCGAGACCATTCTCGCCACAGTATCAATCGCCTTCACGCGTGCCCCCCGCTGGGCAAGCGCGACAGTGGCTGGGCCGGCGCCGCAGCCGACATCCAGTACCTCCGAGTTCGCGAGCGACACCGATTCGGCGATCCAGTTCAATGCGAGAGCCTGACGGTAGGAAAAAATCTCCGACTTCAGATCGCGGTTACGGTAGAGCTGCCGCCACTCAAGCGCGACCGATTCAAAGTAGAGATCGACTTTAGGTTGCTGACTAAGTTGTTGATTGATGAAATTCAGAGCGTGAGACATGGGTTCGGCCTGAGGTGAAAGAGGAATCCTTGCTCGAACAAGCGCGCGAGCAGCACAGAGCAGACGATTTTCCGGAGCTCCCAAGATCCCTCTTATGGGTTCGGGCCAGAGCTCCGGGTTGTTGAGTTTCTATAGAGATTCAATGGGTATCGCGATCGATCTGATTTCAAGGGCGGTCTCGGTTTTAGTGAACCGTCTGGAAATCGCAGACTCCGTAGCTCAAAAAAGACGAGCGGTTCCGCAGGAACAGGCAAAACAACAGGGCAATTCAAAATTGAGCACGAAAAATCCTCGTTTTCTGCCCAGAAATCGCGAATTCTGCTCTGGGGCAGGGAACTTAACAGCGAATCTAGGGAATTCGGACTCAACTCGCCTGATTTCAAGCGAATACACGCGCCCGCCGCGAAAACCATGATTGCGATCAGGGAAGCCTCAGGGAATATGTGTCACGAATTGTGACTATGTGCATTCCCTTCATGATTGCGTCTCCATGCGCCGTATGTCGCCGACTTCCTAACTTTCGGCCATGTCCCTTTGACTGGGCCGCTACCAGCACTTCCGATAGGTGATTAGGCCTTTCGCCTTAATCCGAACGGGCCATCGCTGGGTTAAGGTGGTATTGCCACTTCCGCACGATAGCAGCCGCAGATTCGAGCCCGCACAGAACGCAGGCTGCAAAGCTCTCAACGCAAGTCCCAAAACATTCGCTCTCCGGTAGGAGCTTGAGGAGGTAGTTTGTTCCCCTACGTCAGATCTGCGCTTATTGCGGCGTCACTTGTAAGTCTCTTATTTCTAATGGGCTGCGGTACCACCGGCTCAGCCTCAGCCGTCACTTCTACAACCAGTAATGCGGGAGGCTCTTCCTCAGCGGCTCATGTAACCGCCCTGACCGTGTCGCCGGCTTCGATCACGCTCGGCCCAGGTCAAAGCCAAGCCTTCGCCGCGGCGATCACCGGCACGGGCAATTCAGGCGTCACCTGGCAGGTTAACGGGATCACCGGAGGAAACTCGAGCGTCGGCACAGTGAGCTCCGCGGGTGTCTATACCGCGCCGGCGACCGCTCCAACGTCTTCGGTTTCTGTGACTGCCATCAGCACAGCCGATCCGACCAAGTCCGCCAGCGCGACGGTGAACTTCACTCAAGCGCCTCCGACCATCCTCGTCACGGTCTCCCCATCGGCTATAACGCTCGCTGCAGGACAAACCCAGAGCTTTACTGCCGGCGTCACCGGCACCGGCAACACGCAGGTTAGCTGGCTGGTGAACGGCGTCAGCGGTGGAAGTTCCACTTTGGGCACGATTACCTCTCTCGGACTGTACACTGCGCCGGCTTCGGCGCCGAGCTCCCCGGTTTCCGTTAGCGCGGTGAGCGCCGCCGATTCCACCAAGTCGGGCAGCGCGACCGTGAGCTTCAGCGCGCCGCTGACCGGAACGAATTACTATGTGTCCCCAAACGGGAATGACTCCAACAGCGGCTCCCAGCAGAGTCCCTGGGCAACCATCCAGCACGCGGCGAACGTCGCGCAAGCGGGAGCGATAGTACACGTAGCTCCAGGCACCTACTCCGGCGCGATCACCACCCAAACCAGCGGCACAGCCACGAGCCGCATTCGCTTCATCTCCGACCAGCAGTGGGGCGCCGCTATCCGAGCGACCTCGGTCAGTATCATCTGGACTAACCAAGGAGATTACGTCGACATCGAGGGCTTTGACATCGCCGGCAACGACGGAGCGACGTGCTACGGCATCATCAACTACGCTTCCTACGTTCGTATTGTCGGCAACAACATTCACGACCTGAGCCATGACACCACCGCGTGCGTTTACGGTAGCGGCATCGACAATCACAACAACAACGGTGGGCATGACGACGACATAATCGGCAACGTTGTGCACGACATTGGAGACATCAACACGACCTACCAATTCCATCATGGCATCTACCACGCCAACCTGCGTGGGCACATCTGGAACAATCTTGTGTACCGCTGCGAAGGTTGGGGTATTCACACCTGGCATGCGGCCAATCAGGTAACCATCTCCAACAACACCGTCTTTAACAACAACTATGGCGGAATACTGATCGGCGATGGCGATGATTACAGTCCCTTTCCTGGACCTGTTGTTAATGACTACACCGTCGTCAGCAACAACATTGTCTATAGCAATGGGTTGAATCCAGCCGCCTCTGGTTACGGCATCGAGGAGTACGGGCTGACCGGCACTCATAACCAATATCTTAATAACCTCGTATATCAAAACGGGCCGGCGAACTGGAATTTGCAAAATGGCAACACCGATGTGGGATCTATCAACGCCAATCCGCAATTTGTGAACTACCAGGCAAATGGCAGCGGCGATTATCATCTCGTAACTGGTAGTCCGGCGATCGGCACCGGCACTAGCCTTGGCGTGCCTAGTATTGATATGACCGGCGCTTCTCGCCCAGCCACCCCTGATCTCGGAGCTTATCAGTCGAACTCGACGCCGGGAACTTGGCCCTATCTACCATAAGACTGACTACCGAAGGAGCTGCGAAGCATGTGCGCCACACGATCGGTGAACAGTGCGGCGCCTCGCTCATTCAGGTGAAAGCCGTCACTGAAAAAATCGGCCGTAAGCTCGTCCGGTGCGTACGGCTCCAGCACTGGAATACCAAAGCGAGCGGCCGCTCGTTTCAGTCCTTCCGATCCGTCACGCCCAAGCGCGGGGGGAACCAGTAGCAACATGGAGGCTCCATACTGAGCGCAGATATGGCGCATTGCCTCGATTCGAGGTGCAATACGGGTAGCGATTTCTTCGTCCGTGGGTAATTGGGAAGGAGGCGGAGTTATCGAATCACGAACCTCTTCAAACCGTGGAAGGACGATCTGCAACGCAAAAACGCGGATGTCAGTTCGGCTTCCATAAAAGGCGCTAGCCCGGTCAGCGACTAGAGTACTGGCTTCAGTATTTGAGGATCCAAGATCACCGGCGAGCTTCATTAGATCCTTCGCATCGACCATGCTATGCACAGCGTAATCGCCTGCAATACTGTGGCTCATGAATTGCCGAGGATTTAGCACAACGATGACTACATCAGGACGAGATCCCTCGCGGAACAAACGACGCAGCCCGTAATACCAATCGAGGTAACCGGTACTGGATACGGCATAACGCGTCAAGTGAGCCGCACTACCAACCTTCTGTTGCAAAACGGGAAGATCAATGCCGTGCTGCAACAGCGAGTTGCCTACCAACAGCACCGACGGCGGTCCGACCGGTGACCTTTGAACCTGCAGCGCCTCAGCACGCTGCATGTCGAAACGCCGCCGGATTTTGCTTACTCTCCCAACAAGGAAGGCGCTGCCAGCCTCTATCGCCAGGCACGCGATTGCAATCAAGACCAACAGTAGAATGATGTCTGATCGGGTAGGAAGAAGCTTGCTTTCCCGTTCTTGGGTTTGCGATGTAGTTAACGCTGCGGTTGCCATAACACCAACTCAGAATTGGAAGTAGATAAACGCGGAGGCCTGATTGGCAGTAAAGAGCGCGAGCAAAACGATCATGGCCGTTGCCCATGCCATCCGGAAGGCCGGTGATCGCTGCTGGAAGACATATTCCTGGCCCGAATATTCCAACCCGAGATCGAGCAGAAATAACGGGAGCGAAAACGCCGCCAGGAATTCAAAAACAATCAGGTAGTGAGGATCCCAGTGCAGATTGCCCATGGCCCTGAAAAGCTCAATCGCGGACGCCAACGAGCCCGCGCGGAAGAAAATCCACGCCGCGCATACGACATGAAACAGCACGATGCGATGTGCCCATGTCTTCATACTGAACAGACTTCGCTCTTCCGCTTCCTTGGTCAGGCCGAGCAGGGAGCGCGCGTAGCGTTCGATCGCCAGTGCGCCGCCGTGGATCGCACCCCAGATCACAAATGTCCAGTTCGCACCGTGCCACAAGCCTCCGAGCAACATGGTGATCATTAGGTTGCGATACGTCTGGCGCTCGCCGTGGCGGCTGCCACCAAGGGGAATATATAAGTAATCGCGCAACCAAGTGCTTAGGCTGATGTGCCACCTTCGCCAGAAATCCTGCAGACTCGCCGCCAGATACGGCTGACGGAAGTTCACCATGAAGTGGAAACCAAGCAACTGTGCGCTACCTCGCGCAATATCGCTGTAGCCGCTGAAATCTCCGTAGATTTGCCAGGCAAAAGCATAGGTTCCAATGAGGACGGTAAAAAGATTTGGGTGGCCAAATTGTCCGGCGAAGACAGCATTCGCGAGCAAAGCGCAGTTATCAGCAACGATGCATTTGCGGAACAAACCCGACAGGATCAGCAGAATGCCGTCGAAGAAGTTACTATCGCGAAAGCGTCGGCTGTTCTGAACTTGGGGAAGCAGATGGCCCGGCCGCTGGATTGGTCCTGCAATCAGGTGCGGAAATAAGCTGATAAAAAGCGCATAGTCCAGAACCGATTTTGAAGCTTCCAGTCGGCCCTTGTAAACATCGACGATGTAGGCGACTTCCTGAAATGTATAAAAAGAAATTCCTGGGGGTAGGATGATCCGAAGCAGCGTTACTGGCATGTTGTGCATACCTACACTGTTCAGAACATGGGAAAACGAATCGATGAAGAAGTTGAAATACTTGAAGAATCCAAGAAAAGAAAAATTCAGGACAAGCGAACAAATCAATAACGCCTTACGCTTCTGCTGACTCTCTGATCGCTCAATCGAGCGAGCAATCGCGTAGTCGGCCAGGGTGCTGGTCGCCATTAAGAGAAGAAAGCGCTTATCCCACCAGCCGTAGAAGAAATAGCTCGCGGCCAGCAGGAACACGTTTTGCGCGCGCCGCCTCAGACGCCAATAAATAAGCACAACTAGTGCGAGGAAAAAGATGTAAGCAACGGAGTCAAATAGCATGGTTGGTAGCAGGATTGTTCATGGAAATGACGACAGATTGAAATTGCACTCGAGCCATCGCTTCGGCTAATCAGCAGGCGCTGTCAGCAGCTTGATTACTCCCAAGTAATGCGTCCTGAGGAATGCCACTTTCTCCAGCAAAGAAGCGAGCGTAAGCGACCTTGGAACCACTACGTTTGCCAACGGCGGCGCGAGTATCACGGTTTGCAGACGAGTCTGACACAGCGGGAACAGTGAATCTATTTCGCTCCTGCCAATTCCTCGCACGTGCCGGTTCCGAGGATTATTAATGCGGAAGTCGAACCAGAGGATCAGGCCGGATGGTTTGAGCACACGCAACATTTCCGCCGCGATTCGTTGCTTCAAAGTGGAGTCCAGAATCGACGTAAATACGACAAATTGCGAAACAATATCGAAGTGCGCATCCGGCCACGGGAGCCGATGTGCGCTGCCACAAATCAGCTCGGCATCAGGGACGTTTCGCATAGCAGCGGCATATGGTTTACCGCGCAATTCAATTCCTGCCACTTTGCTGGCTCCAAGCTCGCGGAAGAGCTTTAACCATGTGCCATCTCCACAGCCAACGTCGAGCACCGAACTCCCATGTATCGGCCCTAGAGTATCTGAGACTGCCTTGACTATTCGAGAGTAGTAGTAGTCCTGAATGACTGGGCGTGCCATTATGCGGGAACGTCGCGCATATTCATTCTGCACGCGTGTAAGCTCGGCCAGGATTGGATCGGCAGTCATAACGAAATTTAGGCAGCCTCTACGGCGGCAGCGTCTGAACAGACTGCCGGTCGAGTGCTCTCAAGCTTTTCGATCAGCATGTCCAGGGACAACATTCTTCCTAAATACTCAGTGTTGACTTCATTAGGTTGAACCGCTGAGCTGAGAATGCCCGAGTCTTTTAGTCGGTCGAGTGTTCGGCGTCGCGACGAGATCTCGCGCACGCTGGCGGCTATGTCTGCGCCGTCGAAATTGCCCTGCCGGTGAGTACGATTGAAAGCTCTTTGCGCAATCTTGTTCGTCAATCGAGAGAGCTTGTCGGATGCGTATCGCACCAGATCGCGGCAAATGGCTGTGCTCTCAGCGGAGACACTGATGCCGCCCTCCGTCGTGGGAATGCGGGCAACAGTTGGATTCAAACGCGTGATCGTTTGCCGATGAAAGTTGTTGAAGAATCTCCGAGTGCGTGGCAACTGATATCCGAACGCTACAACGTCGCGTTCGAGATAAGGAGCATAGCAGGCCGTCTCATGCAGGTTGTTCGTGATTGCGCGACCTGCACATTCACGCATTTTGTAACCGTAGTAGATCTGATCGTAAGTTTCCGTATTTCCCGGAACCACGTATTCCGATAATTTGTTGAGAGCGCGATCACTGTAGCTGATGCTAGCGCCGCGATATTGTTCACTCAAGAGAGAATGTTGCAGCGCTGTGGGCGCAATACGAAATCTGTACAGCTTTTCCACGTTAGCCTTGCTGCGGTCATAGAACGGCAGATCCTGCAGCCACCAGAAATCTTTGAGAAGCTCTCCTCCGAGGCCAGTTACAACCAGAGAGATTCCACGTTGAAGGCGCTCAGCTCGCATCTGCGATTGCGAGGCCGCCCTGACCACATCGCAAAGGCCGTCGCATTCTGCAAAGACGCGGCTCCAATTGACATTCTCCATCGAGCGCTCGGTCACATGCAGGTCCAAACCGAGTGCATTCGCAACTTCTCTGGCTATCAAAACATCAGCGTCGGTTTTAAGCCCACAGGTCGCAACTTCGAATTTCAGGCCAAGGTACTCAAGAATCACCGCGAGCAATCGAGAATCGATCCCTCCCGTAAGATCGACACTGATTTGCTCCTTAGCGGCTGAGGCAACAAAGCCTTTGATGGATTCTTCAAAGCCGACCGGCGGAGCATCAAGCTTCCGTACTGCTCTCGGAAGCAACGACAACCTCCCATCGGACGATAGCCGGACAATCTGCTCCGGAGATAGCTTTCTTATCTGCGAAAAGAGCGTCTTTCCTGAATACACATTACCGAAATGAAAAAATTCGACCAGAGCTTCCGGATCGAGGTCGTTGACATACAACTGCTCAGCTTGGGCCAGTTCAAGAAACGAAGTTCCCAGGAATCGCTGTGAGTAAAAAGCCTGAAATAACCCACTGCGATCAACGAAAGCATAGGAATCGCCCGATCGGTGATCGTGGACGACCACGAAGTAAGTGCCTTTGAGGCGAGAGGATTGCTCAGCAATAGCCTTGAGGGAGAAGCTATCCGCAAATTTCATCATCGAGGGTGTTCCCGCTGGAATGCCATCGAGATAAACAAAGCCTCTCCAATAAAGCGAGTAATCGTCGCCGGATATGCAGTGGATGGAATGATCCACCTTATCCTGCAACTGAACGCGACTAGCAGAGATGAACATGACTAAGTTATTGGACTTGAGAGATCGAAGAGATGAAATTAGGCCGCTTGACATCTAGTGGCTCAAGCGACAAATGATCATGTTTATCCGTTGTGCCGTTGTTCTTGGACATTTGTCTCCGCCATGAGCGATAACACATGTTCCAAAATGGACGCATGTCATCGGCCGCAAAATATGCGCCTTCCTCGATACCTGGCAGAGACTTCAGCCATTGCGGGAACGTCAGCTTGCCATCTTTGCGATAGCGTAGGAATGAAGCGATATCAGCGTCCTCCACCATCCACTTCCGACCCTCGCGCGCGGCGCCCTGGGATACAGGCTGGCCGGTGAGATCCAGGTAAATTACTCGTGCAACATCCATTCCGTTCTGATCGACAAACAGGCGGAAGGTCGCTCCGATGCGCGGATTTACGTCGAGCACTTTGTATTGGCCGTCGCGAGCGTCGTAGCGGTAGCCGATGTCGAGGATTCCTTTGTAACTTAGCTCTTTCATCCAGCGCACCGTCGTTTCATATACAAAGTCATTGCGGAGACATATCCCGAGGCTGGTTTGGCCGATGTAAACGGGATACTGACGAATCTTGCGGCCGGTTATACCGAAGCGGCAGTCCGAACTGGAATCAAAGTATCCGTTGAACATCCAGATTGAATCATCGGCGCCCGGGATGTACTCCTGCAGCATAACGTTGGAACGCTCGCTCTCATCGAGGCGCTCGTAGATGCCCAGCAGATCGGAGCGGTTTTCCGCGATGATGACTCCGGCCCCGAGCTGTCGCTTGAGACGAGCGCCGTCGATTCCCTTTGCCGTTACAGGAAAATTGGCCGTCTCGCAGAACGTCAGCACATCGTCGATGGACTGCGGGAAGCTCGCCTCCGGAGTTGGGACTCCGTGCTGCTTTGCAAGAAAGTACATCTCCTTCTTGCTGACCAGAGCGCTGGCCAGCGCCGGGCTTTGTTGCGGATAAATGAACCATCTTTTTAGAGTGTCAAAGTGGGCTGCCGCGAGAATCGCGTTCTCATCGCAGGTGGGGAACAGAAACGATCGCTTCCCGATTCTTTTTCCAACGCTCATCAGGAAGGAGACTGTCTGCTCGGCTGTTGCTGCCGCGAAGTTCCATTGAAATACGCCGCGGCAATAGCGGGACTGCGATGCTGGGCTTCCGGGCTTGGAGTCAATTACGTACATGGGAACGCCCAGCCTTCCCAGAGTACGGACGATACCAAGATTCCCTCGCGGGGAACCTTCCAGGACTACAGCAGGTGTTGAGTAATTGTCAGACATTTGTATCTTCAATTCACGGGCAATGGACTAGAGCGTTTGCACAAGTTCGTGTGATCTAGCTGTGCACCGGGCATAAGTTTTACTTCCATAATCTTTGCCCTATCGCCGAGGCAATTAGGACTTGTCATCCTGAAGCGCTTCCTTTGCGCGAAGGATCTCCCGGAATGTTTCGAACCGAATTGCGCTTTCCATGCTCTTGGCCCATGCACGTATGCTTTGTGGTGAGAGCCAGGACAGAGCATTTCAGCCTGAAAGATTGCCGCAGATCCTTCGCGCAAAAGAAGCGCTTCAGGATGACAGATCATGGAAAGCATCTCGAGGATCAACTTGATTGATCAGAGTAAAGCTTATGTCCCCATGCCACCTGCGGATGCACCAAGCCGGAGAGGCTCCAGCCGGTTACGCCTAAGCCGCCGCCGGAGCGGGGTAGGTAGCCGTTACCGACAATATGCTGGTTGCGGTCCGGCTCACACGTTCGAGCGCGGTGAGCAATCGTTCTTTATCGACGTTCCAGTTGTACTCCCGCTCCACCGCGGCTCGACCGTTCTTGCCTCGTTCGCGCAGGGAAGCCTCGGTCGCCATTCGGCGGAGCGTGGCCGCGAGATCATTCACGTCGCCACTGCGAAACACTTCACCGCAGCGCTCCTGCTCAATGACACGCTTCAAAGGAGCGCAATCGGATGCGACGACCGGCTTCGAGAAGGCCATGTAGTCGAAGAGCTTGTTAGGGAGAGTTGTGTCGGTGTGTTCACTGCGTAAGTGCGGAATCAGGCAGACCGTACTCTGGGCGATGAAGTCAGACACTCGTTTCCAGGGGACCCAACCGGGAAAGGTCACTGCATTTTCGAGATGGAGATTCTTTACCATTGCCTTGAGAGCTTCCCTATGGTTCCCGTCTCCAACCAACGTGAGTCGCGCGTTGTGGAACTCTTGTCGGAATCGTGAAAAGGCGCTGATCAGAAGGTCGGCTCCCCGGTGCTTGTCGAGGTTTCCGACATAAAGCAGGTTCATCTTGCCCGACCACGCCGGTTGTTGTGCAGCCGCCGCGTCGATGAATGACTGCACCGGAGTGTTTCCCACGGTGGTAATTCGCGCAGGCCTTACTCCCAGATCTATGAGCCGCCTGCGCTGCTCTTCTGCCACTACCAGAATGTGATTGACCCTTTGCACCACATACTCTTCATATCGCCTGGGGAGCCAGGCATTGTTTACCAGGAAAGGCTTATACAAAGGATTCTGATAAGCGACAAGGGCAGCCGGATAGTTTTCCGCCATGTCGAGAAGCACTGGCTTGCGTAGTCGCTTGCCGATCCATATTCCTAAGCCGGCGAGTGGCAGATCGCGCACGATCACAACATCCACCTTCGAGGCCGTGAGAGCAGCCAGTGCGCGCGAACGCCAAATGGGGTTGAAGAACAGTGGATACGTTGCCAACTTAGAACCGAGGCCGGGATTCGCTGTTTTCAATGAGACACGAAAGACTTCAGCTCGGTTTACAGTTTCGCTCTGTGGGCCACCCGCTTTTCTTTTGCAGACAATCGAGACCGAATGCCCCGCCTCGATGCAGGCGTCGGACATTTTTTCCAGCCGCACATCCCAGGGATAAGTGCCGTGCCAAATGAATCCGATGTTCATTGAATGTGATCTTTCAATGCTTAGAGCGTTCACGAGTAACTGTGATCTGTGTGTATCCGGGCACGAGTACTACTGAGATGAGTTGTGCTAATTTTGCCGCGCCTTTACAGTCTGTAATCCTGAAGCGCTTCATTTGCGCGAAGGATCTCCCGGAATGCCTCGAACTGAATTGCACTTTCCAGGCTCCTGGCCCACAGACGCGAGCTCTTCGGTAAGAGCCAGGAGATGGTATTCACGCCTGAAACATCGCGGGAGATCCTTCGGCCAAAAGAAGGTCTTCAGGATGACAGATGATTGAGAGCATCGCGAGCAACAATTTCAGGAGTCGAATAAAGCTCTTGTCCAATAACAACCCGCAGATTGTCTCGACTAGAAAAATACTTAGTGTCGGTTCATTGGCCAACGAGGGAGCTATAGAGATCAACAACGCGCGCTGCGTTGTGATCGGCAAGAAATTGCGTCTCTACCGCCTTGCGCGCTGCACACGCCAGTTGCTCGGCCTTGTTCTTGTTTTCGAGCGCCTCGACACATGCTTCTGAGAGAGCTACAGGATTCGGATCTTCGACTAAGAATCCAGTGTGTCGGTTAGTAACCACCTCGGAGATGCCGCCGACCTTACGGGAAACAATCACTGTTCCAAGCGCCATCGCCTCGAGCAGCGCCATGGGCAAGCCTTCGTGGTCGGAGGTGATGAGCAGCACATCCATGGCGCGAACAATTGCTGGAGTATCCGATTGATAGCCGAGGAAAGTAAACTGCTCACTCAATCCCAATTCCGCAATGAGTTGTCGCTCGCGCGATTCTTCGCGCCCGCTGCCCGCTATCACAAATCGCGTTGTGGGAATTTGCTTAAGAAGTTCCGCGGCGGTGTGAACAAAGATGTCCAGTCGCTTGACTCGTTCCAGCCGCCCGACAAAGCCGACAACCGGCGTCTCTTCTGAAATGCCCAGACGCTGCTTTGCTTCCGCTCTGCTCAACTCGCAATTGACGCGAGCTAAATCGAGTCCATTGGGAATCACTGTGATCCGATCTTGGCTCACGTATTTCTTCAGGTATCCGGTAAGCTGCGAGCTCACGCTGATGACTCGCTCGTCGGCATAGCGCATCGTCAGCCGATCGAGCGTGTGCGCAAGCCATTGCTTCGCTCCTGCCAGTCCTGCCAGAGTTTCCGTTTGGCCGTGCTGCGTCTTAACCAGGTTCATCCGCGACTTGCCAAATGTAAGCAACGCGCCAATGACGTTTTCCTTATAACGATGAGCGTGAACAATCTGAACATTTCTCGCGCGCAGGAATTCTCGAGTCTCTGCGACAATTTGCCAGAATGACGTTTGACGCTCCGGGATGACTCTGACATCCCCACAGCAGCCTCGAAGTTCCTCAGCCAATCGGCCTTCGTTGAGAACAATGGCGGACACTCGTAGTTCAGGTCGCTCCGAAAGAGACCGCATGAGAGCAGTTAGCTGCGCTTCAGCTCCACCCCAGGCGTCGCCCGAAGCCAAATGACAAACTGAGATCGGCGTCTTTCGCGAATGCTTTTCGCCTATAACTGGCGAGTGCATCTGAGGCGTTAAATCGAGCTGGGCTGCGCTTACCATTTAGTTAGTGTTATTCCAGGAATGTCCCTTGAATTATTCAAAAACTCACGAAAGAGCCGGTATTCATGCAAGTTGTCCTGCCCACTCAGCAATAACGGGAATCCACACTCTCTACAACTGTCATCCTGAGGCCATCTTTTGGCCGAGGGATCTCCCGCAATGCGTCCGGCTTGAATTGCTCTATCCTGGCTCCCACCGAAAAGCATCCGTGCGCATGGGTAAGGAGCCTGGTAAACGCATCCACATCTGAAGCATTCCGGAAGGTCCTTCGGCCAAAAGATGGCCTCAGGATGACAGACCTAGAGAGCGTTTGTAGGATTGACATGAATGGCTTGGATTGACTTTCTTCCAACTCACGAATACTTCAGAGAAACTACGCCAGCAATCTTCCCAGCACCGGTACTCGGAGCGCTTCGGGAAAGGTAGTCGCGATGCTAAGGCGGTGCTTTGCTGCAAGCAGCAGAATGCCGGTCGCCACCGCAGTTAAAAGGATTGCCAGATAAATGTTGTGACCGACGATCTCGCGCAGCGAAAACAGCGAGAAGCTACTAACGAGGATGAGCATCGCCAAAGGCAGATACTCTCTGCCAAGCATGCGCACGTGAGCGACGCGGTGCAGTCCCCATTGCATAAGTACGTTGTAAGCGATCATTCCCATCACCACCGAAGCGGCTGCACCAAACGCTCCAAAGCGGGGAATCAGCAGCAAACACAGGGCAATCTTGATCACCGCGCTGCTCAGATTCGAGGTGAGGACATATCGGATCTTGCCTAACACCTTCAATGTCACGCCATTGAAGCCGAGGGCCACATTGGAGTAGCTGGCGATTGCAAGCAGAGCCAGGACAGCCCCCGATTGCGCGTATCTTTCTCCATATAGATATGTAGTAATAGCCCCGGCGAAACAGAAAGTAATCGCAAAGACCGGAAAGGTAAGCACACTGATCCACGCCGCAGTGCGCCAATACAGGTGGTCAATGCCGCGGTGATCGTCGCGAGCTACAAGCCTCGATGCCGACGGAACATACAACCACGAGAAAGCATTCATTACAACATTGTTCAGTGCGGCTAAAGGCAGGACGACGCGATAAAAAGCTACCTCGGTAACTCCACGTGAGCGATCCAGCAACAGAACAATCAGGGCATTTTCCAGAGTGTAAAGTGCGGTGGAAAGAACCATCGGACTGCTGAAAACGAACATTTCGCGCGATGGCAATACGATTCGTTTGTGCAATTCCTGAAGCAATCCCAGGCGGCGCATCAACCGTGCCAACAGCCAGCCGTACAGGATGGTCGTGGGAATCGCGAGGACGACTCGTCCGATCGCAAGAAACCTCAAATCTTTGTGCAGAAAAATGAAAACGACAACCAGCACCAGCCTGCAGAAGGGCGACGTGACGTGCTGCAGATAGAAGATCTCACGCGCCCTGTGAAAGCAAGCGAACAAACGCATCAGCATGGTTTCGATTGCTTCGATGGGTACCAGGACAATCAGCAGCAGCAACAAGTCCATGGCGAACTTATCGCGCACCATTTGCCCCATGGCCTGTGGAGCAAGATAAAACACCGCAACAAAGCCGCAGCCAATCGTCGCGGTGGCGGCAAGTCCAAAGACGATGGAGCCGAATAACTTCGCATATTCGCGCTGCTCGTGATAAATCGGCACAAACCGCTGTAGGGCTTCATTCATGCAAAGCGTGAATGCCTGGAAAGCCGTAACCAGCGACAGGGCGTACGCCCAAGCCCCATAACTGGCCGTAGCCAAGTAACGGACGAGCAGAAGATGAGGCGTGAAGTTAATCGCCAGTTCAAGCAGATAACCCATTACCAGAAGACCGGACCCGCGAATCTGCATGCGGGTCGTCTTATCTGATAACGAGCCTGCGATCGTTGCTTCGGCGATAGCGCTCATCTGGTTAGCTCGGCTGCGTAGCGTTTCTGTTGCACGCCATCGATCAACATCTCGTCAGTTTTCTGAATAGATGTGCTGCAAACTTCGCGCCTCACGTTGGCTTCGCAGATAGCGGTACACGGCGCATGCTCCTCGACGAGGCGCCGATTCCATAATGCGCGCCATCCAGGCTGGCTACGGTATTTGCGCATCCACACGCGTCCATCCACGGTTTGGACGAGGTTGCTTTGGTTGAACGTGTGCGTGCCCAAGTTTCCGGTGCGCCAGGCGGGTCCGATGGTCGCGATCGGCGTCTCACGATACGTGGACTCTGTTAAAGCTTCGATTCGATGAAAAGTAATTGCCCGGCCATAGCTATGAGAGCAGTCCTGCGCCGGACGAATGATGTCGCCATTCTGAACACAGATGCGACCCGCAGGCCGGGCTCTGCGCACGTCAGAGACGATCGGATTGCAAGGATGCGGAGTCCACGCTCCAAAAAGGGAGTCGGAGAAAAATAGGAACAGTTCTTCATTAATGCATTCTTTGCTGGTGACGCCGGATACGAACAGCCATACTTTCCCATCATGACAAAATATCGTCGGATCTACAGCAGCGATGTTGTCAATTAAAGTTTTTTCCAAAACCCAGTGCCGGGGAAAATCGGTCGCGCGATAGAGATCAACACGGCCGCACTCCATGCTCTCAGGAACCATATAAATCTCCCCTTCGTGCTCAAAGACGTGGGGATAAGAAAGATGGTATTCACGTTTCAGCGCTACTGCCGGCGAGGTGCATTTACCTGAACTGTCGATCTCAACATAAGAGATAAAACCCTTCCCTTTATCGAATGGGTAGTCCTCAAAGAAGAGATACGTGTTGCCTCCTCGATCGATGCAGAACGGGTCTGCGTAGAAGCGATCCTTAGCGCTGGGCACAATCTGAAAGTCGTGCATCTGGGACTCAGAATGCGGGAGCGAACCCACATTTCGACGATAAGCAATGAACCAGTGCTCTTTCCAAATGCGGCTGCGCACAACATGCCGAGCGGCATTCGCGATCCACTTGCAAGCGAATTTGGCGACATCACCGTTGCCCGGTACCGGCCTCGACGCCCAATGAACAGTTTCGGAACGATGGTGTTGCATGAGTCTGTGTGATTGGGAGCATTCCGTGGGCGAGAATGTCTGAAGCTTGTGAAGGAGCAGTTCGCAGGCCTTTCGTTCTTTGGTTTGGCGGTTGCGCGCGAGCGAGAGAACATCCACCGCAGCAAAGCTGCGATCAATGATTTGTGCCGTTTGCGCCGCAACCGGCAAGGCCTCAAGCGTAGTCTTAGAGACGGATGCGTTCTGGTACATCTGCCAGAACAAACCGTAATCTGTAACATCCGAAGGCGAATCCGGCAGACGCCAAATTCCATATTGGGAACACCACCGCAGCTCTCTCCAGCACTCATCCCGGCCCACATCGATGATCAAATCGATATTGGCGCTTTGAAGCTCTTCATACGCGTCGGCGGATAGCCCATTTGCAAAGTCCTGCTCGCGGAGGATTACTTGTGGAACTTCCGACAGCGCCGGCGCTCCTCGTAGAAATTCGTCTGTCTCTACTCGAAAGAGCAGACGATCAACGCGACGCCAGGCGCGGAATAAAAGCGCTTCTCGCTGAGGCTGCCGTGATCGGTTGCAGATGATGAGCAAACACACGCTCGCGCGGCCCGAGTTATTTACGACCTCGGCAACTCTCGCGATCCATGCAAGTGAAGATCTCGGATCCAGCGTGAGTGCGACTCGCAATGCAGGGCTGCTGGCGTTGGCCCGCAAGCGATCTCGACAATCCGCGCGCGCGGTGTCTTGATCTACGCGTTCAATTCCGTTCGGAAACATGGTTGTGGAAGAAGATTGGTGTTTCGTACGGGTAAAGCCGGGCTGACTGCATGTACACGAGGAGCAGTGGGAGCAAATCGAGCGGTAGTTCGAACTGCGAGCGCGGAGATGATCCAAACCATCCAAAAGCTCTTTTCCCAAAGCATGCCCAGAAAGAAAGCGGCAGCCAACATGCTGCAGATCATTGCCTCGCAGCCAACCAATATCGCGCGCGGGCGCACGCTGCGCGAGGAAGCAATCGCTCGCCAAAGTACGAGGAGCTGTGAGAGAACTGCCGCCACGAGCAGGCAGATTCCCAGGATTCCGAGCTCTACTGAAACTTGAAGATAGATATTGTGAGCCGGTCTGCTAAATCCTCGGAATGAGGGAGCTACTTGCCTGAACTGTTCATATGCCGAAACGAAATTTCCCAGCCCGGCGCCTCGAACAAAGAAGTGTTTGAAAGCGGCCAGCCCGACAACCCAGATATCGAGTCTTCCGGCGCCTCCGCTCAACAGCGCGTCCTTCAAACGAACAAAGAAGAGCGAGGGCAGAACTACAGTGCTCAGGGGCAGAAGGGAAAAAAAGAAGAGTATCCAACGGTTGCGTTTAAACCGGTACGAAAAAACTACCGCTGCAACAATCAGAGCAACAAGAGCGCCGCGCGACATTGTGAGCAGGATGGCCGCAGCAGTCGCGAAAACTGCAAACAACATAAATACTCTTTCAGAGAATCGTCTGCTGGAAACAAGACGGGCCACACCGAGCGTAAGGGCTATGAGCAGACTGGCAGCAAACACGTTGGGATCTGCCTGGTGGGTGCCTGCAATGAGCGACGCCCTGGTCTCAATGGTCCAGATTCCCTGATGAAAATCCCAGAGCGATACCATCGCTGCAGCCATGCCGCCGGCAATGGCGAGAAACGTAATCCTGGAGAATTGCGTCTCGGAGATTTCAAAGCATACTGTTACTAAATACAGCCCTAACAAGCCCAGAACTGTTGGTAATTCAGCAATAACTATATTGCTGTCGAGGGCCCAGAACAGTGATATGCTCCCCAAACTCATAAGCCCAATCCAATACCACGAGGTTCTCGGCGGAGTCCGCAACTTATCATTCGTTAAGCCCAGAATGAGCAGTACCAGCGAGGCGGACGCCCCTACGTACCAGGTCAGCGCTCGTGCTTCCGGTGAATTGCCCAGGCGGCTGATAGAATCGAACGGCAGCAGAAAAGCGTAACCGCCGAGCGTGGCTTCGACGGGCCAGAGCAACACAAACGCAAAAACAACAAGTCCGAGACCGTACACCCATTGCTCACGGGCAAACATAAATCCAAGGCAGATGCCGAAGGTGGCGATCACGGCGGACGTCCACTGCCTGGGTGTAACTCTTGTTGATCCGTACCAGTTCACAAAGTTTCGAATGCAGGCTGCGCGGAAGACGAGAATGCAGTCTTCTCTCTAGGTACGACGAAGTAAGTGAGGATTCCCGAAAGCAAACCTATGCCGTAAAGAAGGTGCAAAGTAACAAACAAAAAAGTCAGGATGGGCAACAAGTTCATTCCGTGGCGCAGCGCAATCTGAATGGACGAACTCAGCGCTCCGAGGAAATAAAGGGAAAGCAGCCCCAACGCTAAGATCGACAAGCTTGGCAGCATAGAATGTAGAACCAGCGGGATCATGGCTGTCAGGAGTAGCGCCAGCGGAGCGCCATGACGCCAGCAAAAGGTAATCGGATATCGCATCCAGGCTCGACCGACCCAAAGCGGATCACGAAAGGTTCTCTGTATCCACTTACTCAGTGTGGGTAGATTGTAATATGTCAATGAAATTGCCGGAGAAAGATATATCCGTCCGCCGGCTGCTCGAATGCGAGCATTCATTTCAAAATCCTGGTGCCGAACTAGTCGTTCCCGAAATAGTCCGACTCGCTCGAAGACTTCACGTCGAAATGCTCCGAAGGGGACGGTGTCCACGTAGCGGCCCTGCCATCCCAGGCGGAATCCAGAGTTCCCGACTCCGAATGGATGCTGCGAAACCAGAGCGATAGCCTTGGCGACTGCCGTATCTGCTCCGGGGCGGGTGATCAAGCGGCCTCCTACGACGTCGGCAACGCCGCTTTCAAGCTCGCGAACGCAGGCACTCACATAGTCGGATGGGTATTCTGAGTGCGCGTCCATGCGAATGATGTAGCGTCCTCGCGAGAGAGTGATCGCAGCGTTCAAGCCAGAGGGCACGATGCGCTTGGGATTATCGATGAGCCGGATATTCCGATGCTGTACCGCGAATCTCTCGACGATTTCACGTGAGCGATCCTCAGATCTGCCGTCAGCGATAATGATCTCCAGTTCGTCTTTGGGAAAATCATTGGCCAGAATACTATAGAGGCAACCAGCAATTCGCTTCTCTTCGTTTCGCATCGGTATCACGATGGATACGATGATCGGTTTCTCTTTCATTTTGGCGTGCGTGCTTGTAGAAGATAGTTAGGAAATCTTTAGCGAGCCCCGGCCGAGTCCAGTCACCGTCGCCCAGAGCACTCGAAGATCGCTTGAGAAACTAGCCCGTGTAGCATAGTCAAGATCAATCTGAACTTTTCGAGGAAGATGCTTTACAACGTAATACTCATCCAGATTGCCTTCGGGTACTGAGGCCAGCAGGTTTTCTTCATTTGAAAACGTGAGTGATGCGCACCCGGTGATGCCTGGGCGTAGTTGCTTGATGGCGGAGTATCGCCCGGGTAGTGTTGACCAGTACTGAGGCAAATCTGGACGAGGTCCGACAAAGGTCATATCTCCCACGAGGACATTGAATAATTGCGGCAACTCGTCGAGCTTGGTCCGACGCAGTACTCTGCCTACTGCGGTCACGCGCTGATCGCCCTTCCTTGTAAGACATGGTCCCGGCGCATTTCTCATGGTGCGGAATTTCAACAGTTCGAAATTGACTCCGTGCCGCCCGGCGCGTACTTGGCGGAACAGCACCGGGCCAGAAGAAGTTGTCTTGATCGCCAGTGCAATGAGCAACATCAGCGGCAAAATAAGCACCAGGCCAATGGCTGACATGGTGATATCAAACGCGCGCTTTCCCTTTGATACAGACCACGGACTCAATGTCGCCGAGCCTTGGTCAACGACGGCAAAGACGGATTGAGTAGCGCCAGCCATCAGCTTGCTGCGACTAAAACACGCTTCTTGGTTTCCCACACTACCTGTTCAACCGCCTCGACGACCCGGAGCATCTCGTCTAAGCTCAGATCGGGATAAATCGGTAAAGACAGGCATCGGTTGTACGCGTCTTCCGCATTCGGGAAGTCACCCGCACGATAGCCGTACTCCTGTTGATAGTACGGATGTAAGTGCAGCGGGATAAAGTGAACGCTCGTGCCAATCCCGATCTGCTTCAGACGCGCTATAAATTCGTTGCGACCGATCTGGAGAAGTTCAGGGCGAATGCGGAGGATGAACAAATGCCACGAATGCTGACTATATGTTCCGGTGGGTGGCAGCTCAAGCTCATCAACAGCAGATAGTCGATCTGCATAGAACTCGGCAATCTGCTGACGCGACGCCCAGAACTGATCGGCTTTCTTAAGCTGTTCCAAACCAAGGGCGCTTTGGAGATCAGTCAAGTTGAGTTTGTAGCCCGCGTCGAGAACCTCGTAGTACCAGGATCCCTCACGGGAATACCGTTTCCATGCGTCCCCACTGATTCCGTGCAAGCGCATTTGTGAAGCGCGCCGAGCATATTCTTCGTTGTCAGTGGTCAGCATACCGCCTTCGCCAGTGGTGATCGTCTTGGTCGCGTAAAAGCTGAACGCGGTTAGATCTGAAATCGATCCGATTCTCCTGCCCTTGAAAGTTGCCGGCAAGGCGTGTGCGGCATCTTCGATCACGTGGAGACCATTGGTGTGAGCCAGATCGTCGAGCGCTTCCAGATTGCAGGGCTCACCGGCGATGTGTACAGGAATTATTGCTCGGGTCCGAGACGTAATACGACGAGCCGCATCGGAGACATCAATGTTGAATTGACCCTTGATGCTGTCGCAAAGAACGGGACGCGCTCCAAAGTACGTAACCACTTCAGCGCTTGCGGTGAATGTGTATGAAGGCAACAGGACTTCGTCTCCAGGGCGGAGTCCGATGGCGTCGAGTGCAAGTTGAAGAGCGGCGGTACACGAATTGACCGCGATGGCATAGCGGGCATTCACATAGTCAGCGAATGCGCGCTCGAAGTTGTGTGTTACCGGTCCGGTGGTAAGCCACTTAGACCTCAGCACGCCAGTTACGGCGTCGATCTCCTCTTCTCCGATCGAGGGGCGGTGGAAAGGTATGAATATAGGTTGCATCTCTGGATCCATTAAATGCAGTGGCGGCTCGTTCCGTTTAAACTCTAGTAGGTGTAGTCTGCGATGTTAAAAATAGTCGCAGCATTCAGCACAACATCCAGCACTGGTGCGGAATGAACTTCGGAAAGTAGTTCCATGCTTCGGTTGAGCGCTTGGCGAGTGGTCGAACCCGACCGTCCTACGAGCACGACACCATCCACCAGCGGTGAGAGAGCGCGCCCATCGGAGAAGGCAAGAATGGGTGGGCTGTCGATCACGATGTGATCGAATTGCTCGCGCAGCTCATCCAGAACGACGCGCATGGCACCGGAGCACGTAAGTTGTGCGGCAGGAGCCGAAGAAGTCCCCGCAGGTACAACAAATAGCTTCTCTAAGTGAGAGTTCTGCAGCAGAACTTCATCCAGAGAGCTCTTGCCTACGAGTACATCGCAGAGTCCCTTGTTGTCTGTAAGGCCGAAAGCCGAAGCGACACCCGGCCTCCGGAGATCACCATCGACCAACACCGTGCGGCCGTGCTGCGAGAGGGCAATCGCCAAATTGATTGCCACTGTCGTTTTGCCTTCTCCTTGAAACGGAGAAGCAATCAAGATGGCTTTAGGAGGATTGTCACGGTGACCCAAAATGATCGAGGTGTATAGAGCCCGAACGGCCTCGGCCTCAGGCGAGTTGGGCCTGCTGAGGAGAAATTTCTCTGCAGGCTGCCGGATGGCGTCGAGCGACTGCGGTCTCATTGCGGCAAAGAGATTTCGATTTCTACCTGCACTGGTAAACTCCGGAATCATTGCCACGGGGGACAGTCCAGTCACACTGCGCACATCGGCTACGGTGTGAATACGAGTCTCAAGCCGCTCCTTACCAAAGGCAATGAAGACGCCTGCGAGCAATCCGAACAGCAGAGATCCGCAAATGTTGAGCAGCAGCTTCGGGCGAGTGGGAGTGTCGAGCACTCTTGCCGGATCGACCACTCGTATGTTGGTTGATTTGGAAGCGGCGGAGATTCCGGCTTCCTTGATCTTCGCGTACAGACCGTTATAGAGATCCGCGTTGGCCTGGGCCTCCTTCTTGAGACTGTTATACTGCGCTACCTTGTTTAACTCTTTCGTTGTGTCCTGGATCTCGGCGGACAGGAGATGCTCCCGCGCGAGAGCAGCCGAAGCATTAGCCTGCAGCTCACTAACAACGGCACGGCGTTGAGCTTCAATTTGGTTTTCAAGCTCACTCGCCTGATTGTGCAGCTTTTTCACATTCGGATGATTCACTCCGTAGATCACGGTACTCTGGGCTAGCTCGCTTTTCGTCTCAGCTAGTTTCTGCACCAGGTCTTGAATGACCGGATTACTGCGCACCTGCGGCAAGGCCTCGGCGCCACTCTGCTGTACCTGTCGCAGATACGATTCAGCCTGAATGCGGTCTGACTGAGCTTGAGCTAACTGGCGATCCAACTCGCCCATCTGTTCCGAAAGCGTGCTCTTGTTGTCGCCTACGTCTGCGATTCCATTCGCCTTCTGATAGTGCGCGAGCGTTTGGTTGGACTGCTCCATCTTCTGGCGAATGTCATCAAGCTCTCGCGATAGCCACTGCGTCGATTCAGCAATCGCCTTGTGACGAGTCTCGTAGCTGGTTTCGACATACTGATCGATCACTTTGTTGACGACAGTTGCTGCCAGAACGGGATCGTGACTGGAAAACTTTACAAACAGGATGCGGCTGGAAGTGTCGCGGCTAACTTTCAATTCATCACGGAAATGCGCAAGTGCCCTGCTTTCGGCAGGGGTAAGCGCGGAGGCTTGATGAGCATCGCTGCCAGCCGGAGAGGACTGAGCGCTACGCGCAAGCTTGCCGGAAAATTCCGGATTCCGAGTCAATCCAAGGCTGCGAATGACGCCCAAGGCGACTTCATCACTGCGCAGCTTTTGCGCCTGCGTTTCCAGGTACTCCTGATCACCAGCGCTATCGATTCCCGTTTCGAGAGAAAAGATTTCTCTCCCCGGCGGATCTATCTCAATCTTCGCTTCCGGTTCATATACGGGTTTCATCAAAAGCGTGACAATCGTTGTGGTCATTACCACCGCGGCGACAAACAGAGCCGGCAGACGCCAGTTTTTCCGCAGGATGAGAAGTGCGCGTTGCCAATCATTTGGGAGTGGGCTGGTATTAGGGTTTGATACCGGCGCTAATCTGGGAAGAACTTCGGGGTAAGCGAGCGGTCGGTTTACTTGCTCGAGTGCTTTGGCCGGCGCTGCGGAAGTGCAGACAAGCTCAAGATTGTGACTCATGGTTACTTCCTTTGAAGCAGATTGGTATGGGTTGAGGAACGCGAGTTGCTTTTGACGAAGGGAACAGAGAGTAGTTGTCGGAAGCGAGACTAAGCGGCAGTTTCAGCCAATGCTGCACCGCTCGGCCGCGTGCGACGGTATTTCAGGGCAATGTCATGGCGATCCACGTGGCACTGAGAAAGGATCTCCTGGCTAGGCCTATATTTAGGTACGATCGCCGACAATTTTGTGATCAGTCCGTGTACGTTCTTTGCTTCGACGAGGGCCGAGAGCTCGTCGAGCCACTGCTGAACCTGGGTGAACGGGATTTCAGCGCTTGAGAGAACTCGAATCTTGCTGTGGCCGGTGCGGGCAATGCCTTCTCCTTCTGTCAGCAATTCCTCGACTAACTTTTCACCCGGACGAAGCCCGGTAAATACGATCTTTATGTCTTCTCCCGGCTGCAATCCGGAGAGTCGAATTACATTTTGCGCTAAGTCGTAAATTCGGACCGGCTCGCCCATATCGAGAATAAAGATTTCTCCGCCTTTGCCCATCGTGGACGCTTGAAGCACTAACTGGACCGCTTCTGGAATTGTCATGAAGTAACGTTTTGCGTCAGGGTGAGTCACGGTTATGGGGCCGCCTTTGGCAAGTTGCTGCTGAAAGATCGGTAGCACGCTGCCGTTGCTGCCGAGAACGTTGCCGAATCGCACCGCCACAAAGCGAGTATTTTCGTGCTGCAACCCCAGCAGTATCAGCTCGGCAACCCGCTTCGTCACTCCCATGATGTTCGTCGGTCTTACGGCCTTGTCTGACGAGAGCATGACAAAATCTTCGACCTTGAACTGGCGAGCGACGAGCGCGACGTTGTATGTGCCGAAGATGTTGTTCACGACAGCCTGAAAGCAGTTAGTTTCCATTATGGGAACATGTTTGTAGGCCGCCGCATGGAAGACCGATTGCGGACGATGCAGGGCAAACGTGTCACGCAGAGTGCCAACGTCCAGGATGTCTCCAACGATTGGAACGTAGTTAAGAGCCGGATAAGTATCAGATAGCTCGTTACAGAGCTTAAACAGATCGTTTTCCGATCTTTCGAAGAGAATCAGTTCTTTGGGATTATGCCGCGCTGCCTGGCGAACCAACTCTGAGCCGATCGACCCGGCCGCCCCGGTCACCATTAGTATTTTGCCTTCAATCCGATTACGAATGCTCTGTGTGTCGAGTGGGACGGGTTGTCGTCCCAGGAGATCCTCAACATTGAGACTGCGCAGCTCCTTTACGGACGCGCCCCCCTTGATGCGCTCATTGAAAGCAGGAAGAATCTTGAAATCCACCTTAGATTCCCGGCATTTGCGCACGATTCTTTCGACTTGAGAACCGGTGGCAGACGGTATCGCAATCAGAACGCAGCGCGCGTCATAGCGTTCGATGAGCTCCGGCAGATCGGCGGTCTCGCCCAGTACCTGGACTCCATGAATGCGTATCCCGTGTTTGCTGAGGTCATCATCAACAAAGCCGATCGGTCTGAGTCGAAGACTGGGATTCTGCTTCAGCTCGCGCACGATCGCGGTGCCCGCCTGCCCGGCGCCGACCACAAGCGCGCCTTCTCTCGCCGCTGAATCCTGTACATGCTCGGTATAGGCCCGGACGACGAAGCGGGCGCCTCCTACAACAAGAATGGTCAGCGCAAAATCGATTGCCAGCACCGAACGCGGGTAACTAGCTACAAATCTGACAAGCACGAGGTACAGAATGAGTGTGCTGAGAACAGAAGCTTTGGCGATATCGACGAGGTCGCTCATCCCAACGTATCGCCACCAGCCCCTGATTAGACCAAAGACATAGAAGATAACCAATTTCGCTAACAGTATGATCGGCAGCGTGTTCACGAACAGCAACCATTCAGGTCGGCGGAGGCTGTAGTCGAAGCGCAGGAGAAAGCTGATGTAGTACGTGACCGCAATCAGCCACGCCTGCGAAAAAACGATGAGCAGTTTGCGATTACTAACGAAGTCGCGAGAGTACGGGCGGCGGAGCAATGATTCCGACGCCTGAATTGGAGTAGTTGACATAAGAGTTGAGTGTGCCGGCAGAGCTATCGTTCTTTTTCTAAGTAATCCAGCGAGTCGCCTGCGTGCAGCAGGCTTATTCCTGGCTCGAGAGCGAAGATTGAAATGCCGACGATGTTCAAGCTATGCAACCAGGCGGAGATCGCCAGGTTCGAGATCTACGGCGATCGAGCGTTGCAGGAAATCAACTGAGACGATCATTCGCGTTCTTCCTTTGCGACGAAGAACGGTGCCTTCCAGACCGGCCAAAGGACCGTCCTGAATTCTCACTCGTTTTCCTGCAGCCAGATAGGGGAACGGTTCGGCATGCCTCTTTTGAAAGGAGTTCCGCAGGACTTCGATCTCCTCGTCAGCGAGTCTGGCCGAGCAACCACCGAAGTTCACAAAACAAACCACGCTTGGATGTTCAAGAACCTTCGCTCGCTCACCCAGCGGAAGCCTTACGAAGATGTACCCGGGAAAAAGCGGCAAGCTGACTTCAGTTCGGCGTCCGTTCCAGTTACGTGTTTCGCTGTAGAGCGGAAGGTAGGTTTCGAGATTGCGCAGCTTCAAATGCCGATCGACAGCTTTCTCGTGCCTGGGCTGCGTGTACGCCACGTACCAGCAGGGAGTGTTTATGCCACCCGCGGACTGCGCCTGAACCAGCGCCGGCTGACTCTCAGGCCAAGGCTTCGCCATCGTCAACAACATGGTTGTTGTACCGTAACCCTTTGCTATTCAGCTAGTTAGGCCGCTTCGTGACGGAACTGCGCAAATCCAAAGGTGTCGAATCAGGTCTTTCCGATCCGAGTTCGTCACAAAGCTGAAGCATTTCGCCCATCACCACAAAACCACGACGCCGCCAATCCGAGCCCTGCTCGATGCGCACTACGCGACCGGAGACCGTCACCGGAACACAACCCGGATCTCTAAGCCGCGGCAGCTTCACCTCGCAGTGCAACACCTGATCGGACGGAGGACAGTCGTTGCTGAAAACAAAGATCGCCGTTGCACTCACGTCGTAGGTAAAACCGGCGCCAACCTTCTCGCGTCCTTGCCGGTCTTTCCAGCGGAATGTTACCGGCAGGTCGAGCCGATATCTGGTCATTGCCCTCAATTCCAAATGGCACCTTCCGCTCGCAAAATGGCAAAGCGTGGTTCCGTGGCGCGCAAACTAGGATGACTAAATGCTAAACATGCGACAAGCAAAGGAAGTTGGGAGCGAGCAATGACTTATGTACGAGGCTCCGTACGGGCAATCGCTTCTGATCGACTACCAACTTTCGCCTGTATCGAAGTTCATACCAAAGGCAGAAGGGAAGACGAACCGCAGTCGGAGTGATTGCGGCAAAGCTGTAAAGTTTCCAATGGCTCAGACGAAAAACCGCGAGAATTGACACAGACTAAAAATTTTTCAGCAACACACAACTTGTGCAGCCAACCCGCAAGCAGCTACTTACCTCGAAACGATTGGTCAGTGGGAACGAAAATGGCCGAGGGCTCTCCGATTCGGGTTTTGGTAGCGGACATCTCGAGGATGACTTCTCAGTTAATGGCTGCATCCTTGAAACGCAATCGCAGTCCGCGCTTCGAAGTTCTGCTGCCGGCCGATTTCACTTCCTCCGATGTGATCAAAGAAATCACATCCTCAGCTCCCGACGTAGCCCTGGTCAGCACTTCGTTGCTCGATGGCCCGTTCGCCGGATATGCGGTCCTGCGCGATATCCAGCCACGGCAATTGCGTACACGAATGGTGCTTCTGCTCGATGACCCTGAGCGCGACCTGGTCATCGACGCCTTCCGTGGCGGAGCTCGCGGCGTCTTTATGCACTCGGAACCCTCCTCTAGGCTCCCGCGCTGCATAGAGAGCGTCCACAACGGACAAATATGGGCGAGCACTAAAGAGCTCGAATACCTGGTCAGCGCCGTGGCCAGCAGCCGGCTTGTTCGTGTGGTCGATGCTCACGGCCGCAACATCCTCTCCAAGCGCGAAGACGAAGTGGTCGCACTCGTAGCCGATGGTCTGACCAACCGCGAAGTATCCGAAAAACTGAAACTCAGCGAGCATACGGTGAAGAGCTACCTGTTCAAGATCTTTGAAAAACTCGGAATCTCCACTCGCGTAGAACTGGTGCTTTACGCTTTAGCAGAGCAGCGCCGCGAGTCCTCTTCCCCCGAAAGAACGCCACTTCTGCCAGGCAGATAGCAAGTTAACTTGTCATAGTCACCGAAAGACGACGAAACGCGCCTTCGCTTTACCATCTGTGCGTGAGCGATTTGCAATCCCATGTTGATTTCTCGTAGAGAGTTCGTTCGCGATTGCGCTATGGCAGGAGCTGCGGCGGCATTCATGCCTGTGCTGCGTTGGCAAACTATTTCTGCTGCTAACGCTGCCCTAAGCGGTCCCGCCAGTCGAATCGTAAACTTCGATCGCGACTGGTTATTCGGTGGAAAGCTAAATCAAACTGCGACCAATTCGCGCAACGCTGAGCACGAGTTTTCTCCGATTACTCTGCCTCACTGCGTCGCTAAGCTCGGCTGGGAGAACTGGGATCCAGCAAGTTGGCAGGACCTCTGGTTGTATCGACGAAATTTCACCCTTCCCGACGAATTAAACAAGTTACGTATCTTCCTTCAGTTTGATGGGGCAATGGTTGGAGCAACGCCCAATATCAATGGTCATGAGTTGCCCTCCCACTTAGGAGGTTATCTCCCATTTCAGTATGAAATCACTGAGTGGTTAAAAGACGACGAGAACGTGCTGAACGTGACGGTGGATTCGCGCTGGAGCAACGTGCCGCCGGAAGGTTCTCCCGAGGGTGCAAAACGGATCGATTACTTAGAAGCGGGAGGAATCTATCGCTCTGTCTGGTTAAAGGCTGTACCGCAAGTGTTCATCAGTGATCTATTTGCGAAACCCGTAAAGGTACTCGATAAGGGTCGAAGAATTGAAGTTCAATGCACTCTCGACGCCGCGACCGCTCCGGAAAAGCCTGTTCAACTCCACGTTGAATTGAGGAATGGATCGCGCATTCTTTCGCGCGCGACAGAGGAAGTCCGGCTCGAGAAAACAGGGCAGAAAAGTGTGAGCCTTACACTTTCGAACCTAGGTGACGTTGCTTTGTGGGATGTCGATGCGCCGCATCTCTATGACGTAGTTGCGACACTCCTCGTGAATGGCAAGCCCACGCACGATTACCGTGTGCGTATCGGACTGCGAGACGCCCGGTTCGAATTGAATGGCTTCTTCTTAAATGGCCGGCGGTTGCAGCTCTTTGGACTGAATCGCCATGAGATCTACCCCTACGTGGGCGGCGCAATGCCGCCACGAGTGATGCGCCACGACGCAGAAATGCTTCGTCATGAATTCAATTGCAATATCGTTCGTTGTTCTCACTATCCTCAATCGGAGGCGTTCCTGAACGCCTGCGATGAATTGGGGCTGATGGTTTGGGAAGAGACTCCAGGATGGGGTTACATAGGAGATGAAACCTGGAAGGAACTCCTCGTCCGTGATGTTAAAGACATGATTCTCCGCGACCGCAATCGCCCTTCGATTGTGATCTGGGGAGTACGAGCCAATGAGACGAAGAACGATGTTGATCTCTACCGGCGTAGCACTGCAGTCGCCAGGTCTCTCGACGACTCCCGCCCGGCATCTGGATCGATGACCTCGGGGACGCGAAAGGACTTACAGAACTGGCACGAGGATGTCTTTGCTTTCGACGACTATCATGCCGAGCCCGACGGTTCCGTCGGTATCGAGGACCCCGTTCCGGGAGTGCCGTACATGCTGGCCGAAGCGGTCGGCCAGTTTGACTATGCAAAGCGCAGCGGCTTTGGCGTTAAATATCGACGTGCCGGCGATATAAGTGTTCAGGAAGTGCAGGCTGTAAGGCACGCTCAGGCGCACAGCAGAGCTGGGGCCAATCCACGCATTTGCGGCGTGATTGCCTGGTGCGCATTCGATTATGAGAGCTTAATTAACTCATATAACACCATCAAGACTCCAGGGGTTGCCGACATCTGCCGCATTCCCAAATTGGGCGCATCGTTTTATCAGGCGCAGTGCGATCCTAAAGTTCGCGTTGTCATTCAGCCCAGTTTCTATTGGGACTTTGGTCCCCGCACGCCGCATGGCCCAGGAGACAAAGCTGCCATTTTTTCCAACTGCGACCGCCTGGAATTATTCATCGCGGGTCAGAAACACGCGACGCTGCAGCCCGATCGCGCGAATTTTCCCAATTTGAAGCACCCGCCGTTTTTCGCCGATCTCGACATTGACGGAACGGCCAAACCTGAACTCCGGATTGACGGGTATGTCGGAGATCGCATTGCGTCGTCGCGGACCTTCTCCTCGGATTCTTCTTCGGACGAGCTTGCGCTTGCAGCAGACCACGACGCACTAGTAGCCGACGGCTCCGACGCCACGCGCGTGGTATTCAAAGTCACCGACAAATTTGGAGCCGAAAGAGCATTTGCCAACGGCGAGGTCTCCTTCGAACTCACTGGTCCGGGGCTGATCGTCGGTGACAATCCGTTCTCGCTGGCCGACAGCGGAGGTGTAGGCGCCATCTGGATCAGGACGCTTGCAGAAAGAACAGGATCAATCCGGGTAACTGCCAAGCACTCAACGCTAGGCGCAAAGACCGTGGAAATCGCCGTCCATACCACAGGAAACATAAAGAAGGAATACCAAAATGGGAAATGAAAATCAAAGAGCAATCGGCCTTCGCTGCCCTGGATTCCTTATCGCCACAAAGCGCATGTCGCCTTTAGCTTTGGGAAGAAGTATCCCAAATAGGTTATTCGCGTTCTCGGCTTTTGGCTGCTGATCACTTGAGCCGATCCAGAACATCTTGCATTTCTTCGGCGAGACGCTCGACCAGTTCGGTGGCCGATTGCCGGCGCGCCAGACGCACTCCTTGGCCGACCCATAGCGAAAGGAACTCGGCGCGTCCTTGCTTGGCGGCGGCGGTTCTCAGGGGACGCGTGAGGGAGTTCTGAATTGGGAATTCTGGGATGGAGGCCGGATCCTGATCAATGTCGGCCATGAACCGATTCACGATTCCGCGGGCAGGGCGACCGGAGAAGGCGCGGGTTATGCGCGTCTGGTCTTCTTGCGCGTTCAGGATCGCCTGTTTATAGACCTCGGGCACTCCGGCCTCTTTGCACGTGAGAAATGCTGTTCCCATCTGAACCGCCTGTGCCCCCACTGCGAGCGCCGCCACGATGCCACGCCCGTCCATGATGCCTCCCGATGCGATTACCGGCACCCGGACGGCATCGACCACCTGCGGCACAAGCGAAATCGTGCCAATCATCGCCTGGGTGAATTCCGTCGCAAAGCTTCCGCGGTGTCCTCCGGCTTCGCTGCCCTGAGTCACAATCGCGTCCACACCCAGCTTCTCAAGTTGAACAGCCTCGTCCACAGTCGTGGCAGTTCCAATCAGGAACATATTGCGGGCTTTAATTTGAGCAACGACTTTTGAGGGAAGTAATCCGAAGGTAAAGCTGAAGCAAGAGGCACCACTCTCCAGCGCGGCTGCGAGTTGCTCATCGAAGCGACTTGTTGGAGAGGAGGCGGAAGTCGGCATCGGCGCTCCAAGCTCGGCGAAGTATGGACGGAGTCGAGCCAACATCGTTTGCGGAATGCCAGGGCCTGCAGGAGCGGGCAGCGGTGCGAATAAGTTGATTCCGAACGGGCGCGAAGTTTTCGCACGGACTGCAGCGGCAGCGCTGTCAATCTGCTCTGGAGTCAGATATGCGGCGCCGATGAACCCAAGTCCGCCGGCGTTCGAAACCGCCGCCACTAGCTCCGGTGTATCTCCGCCGCCGGCCAATGGCGCTTGAATGATCGGATGCGACAACCCAAGACGCCGCGAGAGGGTGCTGGTGAGTGCCATAGAAACAAGGTATCAATTCGCTCGACTTCTCGCCGATAAAGAGCGTTGCAAAACAAGAGCTCAGCACACGTTCTTTGTTTACTCGATAATAATTCTCGCTGTTCCCGAGTTAGGAACAGTCCGTCTGTCCCCATGTTCCCCCATGTTTCCCATCTCCGTTCCCGTTTTGGATTTGTAGGTTTTTGTGGACTCATCATTGAAGCTGATCGACCAAAGTGTCGGCCATCGTTCCGAAGGCACCACACAATCGTTCGGCGGCCCCAAAGAGCCAGGCTGGGAGCCGATCAGGCGCGAGGCCCGCAAGGCCATTGCACGCAGAAACAGCGCTGGATGATCCGAGTTGCCCTGGTGAAGCGCGCATTCTGAAATCGCACTTCGCGAAGACGCGCGGAGTGCGGCACCCATGCCAGGGTTCGCACCCAAAAAAGAAAACCATGAACGAAGAACAGGGTGCGCCGCCGCCCACCGAACGCAATGCATCCACGCGGCATCCAAAGCGGCAATAAGGTGCATCTCTGCTTTTCAGTCGCGATGGAAGCAGTGATAGGCTCCAATCGTAAGCCTTGAGCATTGAAACGCGGATCACAACGTAATGCTGCGAACGAATACGTGACCTCCCCTTCCAAATACCTCCTCGCGGCGCTGTTGGTATGCGGGAGTGCGGTCGCCATTGCACAAGAGCCCGCCGGGTGCCCGCAGCGAAGTGGAGCGGAATTAGTCTCACCCAAACCCGAGGTTGAGAACTTCAAATTCTCCAAGCCTGACCTCCAACTTCTTCGACAGGTTGACGCCTTGGACCAGCAGATTGCCGATCATGGTCTGCTCTACGTCGATCCCGAAGTGGAAGCGTACATTCAGCGCATCGGTTGTTCTGTCGTGCCGGCTCATGTTCCCGAACACGTGATGTGGCGCTTCCGGGTTCTGCGCGATCCTGTACCCAATGCCTTCGCGCTAGCGAACGGATCCGTTTACATCAACACGGGCATGCTTTCCCGACTCGAGAACGAGGCCCAGTTGGCTGGCGTACTCGCACATGAGGTCACGCATGTGGTGAATCGCCACACGTACCGCTCGTTTAACGACATGCGCAGGAAATACGTAATGATGGACGTGTTTGAGGCAGCGACGAGTGCGGCTCCGCTTGCAGGAGCGAACTATCCGGCCATGCTCGCTCTGGGAAACGTGGTTCCGCTAGCCGTTGTGCAAACTACGTTCGGATATCGGCGTGAGTTAGAGCACGAGGCAGACGACTACGCAGTGCGTCTGCTATACAAGGCTGGGTATGATCCGAAGCAAATGGCACATGCGCTTGATTTGCTGCGCCATGGACCGGAGGTAGATCTCAGCGTTCGTCCGATCTTCTGGGCCGACCATCCCCGACTGGAAACGCGCGTAAAAGATACGACTGTATTAGCAGATCAGTTGCAAGGGCAGGGCGACACTGGCCGGCTAGAAGACGCCGCGTACATGGCTGCGACCAAAAACGCAATTCGTCATGACGCGAATCTCGATCTCCTCCTGGGGCGTCCACGCAGCGCTCTTGCGATCGCAAAGCGTCTGATTTCGTTCGAACCTAGGAATGCCGAGAATTACGCGCTTCTCGGCGAAGCCTATCGTGCGCTCGGCGGCCGTGCTCCGGAGCCTAGTCCGGAGGAACTAACAAGCAAAGGAAAAGATGAAGCGCGCAGAAATCTCCAGAAACTGACGCCGGCCGAATACGAGAAGGCATTACTCACTCGTCCGGGAGGCTTGGAGCAGTGGCACGTCAACTCCGCCTCGGCGGAGCGAGCCTTTGCGCAGGCCCTTGAACTGGACTCGAAAAATCCGGCGGCACACCGTGGCTTGGGATTTCTCTACCAGGATGAGGACCGACCTGCAGATGCCATCGCGCAGCTCAAATCGTATCTTGAACTCGCGCCTGAAGCTCGCGATGCTCACCAGGTTGAGCTGCGTATTAAGTCGCTGCAGCAGAACGCTGCCGCGAAAAAATCAGCAACAGAAGGCCCTCAATGAAGAGATTTGTCCTGTTCGTCGTCGCACTGAGCAATGCCGTCGCCTGGGCTCAGGTCGTACACCCCGACTTGAAATCGGGCAAGGAGCACGTGAACCGAATCGTCATCATGCCCGTGCAGGCGGAAATCGATAAGCAAAGCATGAAAGGCGGCGAGCCTATGACGGAGCAAGCGAGGGAGCTCGAGAAATCGCTCACTCCGGTTATCGCCGATGTGCTTCGCAAAATGAACGTCACTGTGGACGACACGGCATTTGCGTCCGCAGCATTCGACAAAGATCCCGACTTCCGTTACACAACTGACGATCTGCAGAAGAAGTTTGATGCCATACTCGGCCAGCTCACGCGCAAACCGAATGACGTACGCAAAGGACGTTTCACTCTGGGCGACTCCGTCGCCAAGCTCGGAGACCTTAACGCCGATGCTTTGTTGTTTGTGCGAGCCTCAGGCAGCGTGCTCACGGGCGCCAGAAAGGTCTGGAGCTTCCCGCTAAGCTATGATCGACTGCGCCTCCGCATGGCCCTCGTCGATGCTCGTACCGGCACAGTGCTGTATTTTGCCAAGCAGACAATCTTGAAGAACGTGACCAAAGACCCCAACAACGCAAAAGAGGACATTCAGGCTTTATTCAAGGACTTTGGAAAAGCTAATAAGGGGAAAACATTGATCAAACCGGAAGGACGGCAGAATGTATCTTGGTCGATTCCTATTCGGGAGACATCTCTGGTCGCCCATGTTTTGACCCTATTCACTTCGGTTGAGGTTTAGTTTCTAAGTCGCCATTCTGAAATTCCGCTGCCCCGGCACGCGGAACGGGTAGGGCGGGTCAGGCTGTCCCTGATTTCCCCCTGATTTCCCGCGTTGTTCGCGTTGTTCCTCGGGGGTTTCCCTTCGTCCGCTGCGTTGCTCGCAGTTTGCTTAGAATTGAAAAGATGAAGTGCTACGCGTACGCAGATGAATCCGGGAACTCAGGTCTGAGGCTTTTTGACAACGATCAGGATACCTTCTGGACGGGAACTCTGATCGCGTTTGCGGACGTAGATCGCAAATACCTGGCCTTTCACAAGGAACTGCTTCAAACGGTCGAAAAGAGCGAACTGAAGGGTAGTGAGCTAGGTCGTGGACGTATTGAGAAGATCGCTGGGCGATTGGCTTGGTTCATCCGCGAGAAGAAGCTCAGGTTTTCTTTTGTCCGTATCTTCAAGCCGTACCTCGCCACCACTAAACAGTTTGATCTCGTTTTCGATTCTGGCGCAAATCCAGCAGTTCCGCCTCAGGCCTATGCAGTCCGCCAGCTGCGCCTGATAAACGTGATGCACTTCGGCCAGATGGTCGGCGCGGATGAGCTAACGGAATTTTGGGATCTGTTCCAGAAGCAAGATGCCGCACGATTTGGCAAACTGCTTGCGGTTCTTCGTGACCGGGTAAACCACATGCCTTATGACGCTCGGAGCATTCAGATACTTTCGGAGTCTCTCGACTGGGCGAGCAAACATCCTAAAGAAGTACTCGATCCTTTCGACGAAGGTGATGCACCGAATTTCGTTGCATTTACGGCCCTGTTTGACCACCTCCATAGGTTTCATAAGGAACGTGGACACACAATAGGCTGCTTCGTTCATGACGAACAGGATCAGTTTGTTCCTCACTTCGCGAAGGGTTGGGAGTACCTAACGAAGTTTCACGCCGATGAAAGTTCCCCGCTAGCTATCATGTCTGACATCCATCCTGTCTCAAGCTTCGACTGCACGCTGGAAGTTCGCTCTTCTGAGACGAGCTTCGGCTTACAGCTGGTCGATGTGTGCATGTGGGTATTGAGGCGGGCAATGGAGAAAAAGGATCAGCTTCGGGGACAGTGCGCTGCGCTATTGGATTGCTTGATCGGAAGCAGCTATATCAAAGATTACGACTTTGATGCCCTGATACGAGAAGTTCAAGCTGGAGCGAGATTTCTCGCGCAGCGCGATTACACAGATGAAGAATTGGCTCAGGCGAGGAAGACACTGGGACAGATCGAAGAGAGCCGGCGAAAACGCGTGTTGGCGAGCTAGCATAGACAGGCGTGGCGATTGCCTTTCGTCCTCATCAATTCGCAGTCCCCAAGAATTGCCAAGCCGCATATTTTGGCTTGACACTTATATCATGCACTCTTATAGTCATCACGTAATTGCTTCTGTGAAAACGCCAGGGGCAATGATACAGTGTGCAAGCGATGACCAAAGCCACTCTGCTGCACTTGGCGACAGAAGACGTTGTCAACGTGGCCGCAGTTACTCACCGCAGCCCCTTTCGATATCCAGGCGGCAAGACTTGGCTCGTCCCTACAGTTCGACTGTGGCTCCGGACCCGAAAAAATCGCCCCAAAATTCTGGCGGAGCCATTCGCTGGCGGGGCGATTGTCTCTCTTTCTGCGCTCTTTGAGAATCTGGTAAACCAAATCGTCCTAGTCGAAAAAGACGAAGATGTGGGCGCTGTTTGGAAAGAGATTATCTATGGCGATGGCGTTCGACTTGCCCGCGAAATCCTGTTTTTCGATCTGTCGGAGGATTCGGCAAGGGCCTTGCTCTCGAGGCAGCCCGCAACTCAGTTTGAACGCGCATTTTCGACAATCGTGCGGAACCGTGTGCAACGAGGCGGAATTATTGCGCCGGGTGCCAGTTTCATCAAGAACGGAGAGAACGGAAAGGGCATTCGGTCACGCTGGTATCCGAACACTCTTCGCAAGAGGATCGAGGCCATTGTTCACGTCGCGAATGACATTGCCTTTATTCAAGGCGATGGGATCGACTTCATCCGGTATAACGCATACAGAACAGATACAGCCTTTTTCATCGATCCCCCTTACACGGTGGCGGCACGAAGGCTCTACCGGCATGCTGATCTTGATCACAGAGCTTTATTCCAGTGCGCACGTCAGATCGTTGGCGACTTTCTCATGACATACGATGACACGGAAGAGATTCGAGAACTAGCATCTGAGTTCGGATTTCAGACGCGTTTACTACGGATGAAGAATACGCACCACGAGATCATGAACGAATTGCTGGTGGGAAAAGACCTGTCTTGGATCAGCGACTGAGTCGTTCCGCTTTACCTGCGATCATTTCTTCGAATCTGTCTTGGGGCAGTGCTTCCGCTGCGATCAAACCTCGGACTGAAGCATCGAGTGTTGTTAATACCCGACGGGATGGTCGAAGTCTGATCGATTCACCCTCTTCTGCGTATGTGACAATGAACCACACAACCTCGGCATTCGATAAATGATTGACAGGCGGAATGTCGCCAAGATTCTTGAAGAAATCTTCGTCAACTACAACCGCCATCTTCTTACCCCATCTGCTGAGTGTTGGCACCTTGACTTGCAATTGAGGCATCAGGCGCTTCGGACCACTGCTGCGGTAATCAGGTCTGCGGATTGTCGTAGGAAAAGGTAGCCGATCGTTTTTCGAATGCGACATCTCGGTAAAGTCCAGTTGCATTTTCTTTCCCGAAAAGTAGACTGCTTGTTTTTCTACCGGGCACCAGCTCAATGGCTTCGTGCCCGGAACAACAAGAACGCGGTCAATTCGTCCAACCTCTCGTCCGGTCTTCTTGATTTCCTGGTTCGCGCCAGAAACAGGTGTTAGGAAAGGCATCTCGCCGACTACGAGGGCTTCCTCAGTGCTCAATAGCTCGGAGGATATCCAGCGGTAGACTATGTCATCTTCATCGAACCTATTCGGACAGGTCGTGCGAATAGAACTGCCGGCTGCGCTTGGAAACACATTACCGTCGCCATCTCGATCATATTGCCGGAGTGAACAAATTCCGCTCGGCTTTGTACAGTTAATTATCTTTCCTGGTCTCGATAGAAACGGACAAGGCAAGCTTGGTCGACTCTCCGTCAGTTGACCTGCTGCAAAGGCACGGCGTTCATCAGCGGGAATGTGGACGAACGAACGACCATACCACTCCGCGATCCCAAAACGTCTCTGTGGCTCTTTCGCCTTGCTCTGCAAAAGGTCCTGACCGACGCGCTTCGGTGCCATTAGGATCTTTCTTCCATGTTCAACACAACCTGGCTCAGGGGAACTCCAAGGGCTTTTGCGATACGCGTCATGTTCTGCAAGCAGACGTTTCTGGCGCCGCGTTCAATATCCCCGATATAAGTACGATGAATCTCCGCTAGGTCAGCTAGAGCTTCCTGTGAAAGACCCTTTGCTCGCCGCAATTCCCGAACGGCTTCTCCAAAAGCTTTCCGCGCATCCACATGCTTGCGGCGATTCACGCGCGCATCCTACAGACTTGAAGATTATGAGTCCACAGACTATCAGTGACACAGGAATCTGGAAGCAGACGGAACGTATTCTTGTGCAATTCACAAAACAAGCTGCTGAGCCGCTAAGCTTCTAAGCTGCTAAACAGAAGCTACCGGCTGCCAGCTACCAGCTGCCAGCCAAGACAACTGCAACAGAAAACGCAAAACAAACACGCTCGCCGCCAAGCTACGGAGCTTCGAAGCGAAAGAGGTGTTCAGGTGGGAGCCAACGGATTCATCCGTTGGCGATGCTTTGGCATCGTGTTGCAAGCAAGAGCAGATTGCGGCTTTTAGCCGCGGGTTTGGATGTGTTGAGCAGATTTGAGACGAAAAAGCCACGGCTGAAGCCGCAGACCAAGAACTCGCATATATAAACGAGGCTGAAGCCTCGCCCACGGATGAATCCGTGGGCTTTCGCCGAAACCCTCGCCTACTCTTGCTGCCCTCCCGGCCTCGGCCGTTCGATGCCGTTGTCGATGACCTTCTTGAGTCGCGGCAACACCGTCTGTTCTCATCCGTGAAATCCGTGCCCGACGGGTCCGTGCAACCACCCCACCCAACCGCAACTGCGGCGCTTGCTGGGGACCCCGGTGCAATCCGTGTCATGTTTTGGTTTTGCTCTGCTTTAGCCGAAAGCCGAGTGCCGAAAGCCGAGCGCCGCTCTTTCACGAACGACGGATCAAAATACCGTCGGTCTAAGCTCCGCAACTCGCTGAATCTCCGTTGAGATTTCCACATTATTTTTTTCAAATCGGCGGCTCATTTCCGGTTCCATTCCGGTACAATCATGAAGCGAACAAAAGGAGAATATCACGTGAAACGAGAAGAACCGCGAACCGGCCGGATTGCCGACTTTGAGTTTCAGTTTTGGGAATGCTGGGAGTCTGACGACAGCGTTCCGCAGGCGCCGGAACGGCATTGGTTCCGGTCCGACACTGGCCTGGAAGCGCCGACCTATGACCACATGCTCCAGACGCTGTATCGCCACAAGATGGGTTTGCTGGTCACGCAGCCGCAGACGAACCATCCTCAACCTTCGTGTACGAGCGAGTGGGACAAGAGAACTTGCCACACCGTGCGTGTGAAAGGAGAGGAGGTCCTGATCACAATCTGTGAGCATTTCACCGAGGCCAGCGGCGGCGCTCCGGTGAGCACAAAGATTGTCGGTCCGAATGGGCTGATCACATCCTCTTATCCGGAGATGCTCGAGCGGCTGGGAATTGCGCCGAAGAAGCGGCATTCGGCTGTCGGCACTCGGCGTTCGGCCGAAGCGCGAGGCTTGGCGTCGGCAATCGATCCTCAACAACCGGCTGCCGCGACCGAAAACGGAAATAGCGATCCTCGACTTGTCATTTCCCAGGATGGGAACCTGGTTGCACCTTCTGCGCCAGAGGCTCCCATTCCCGTCGTTGAAGATGGTCAACCAGCGGTGGTGCAGCCATCGGCTGTGGGCACGAGCGATACGGAGCAATCCGCATCGGGTGGATCACTGGAGAAGCAAGAGCTGCAGTCGGTAGTCGGTCTCTCTCGTGCGAACCTGGGCTCTGCCAAGACCGATAGCAGAACTGAGGCTGTTGCAGCTTCCCACAACGGGAAGTCGGAAGCGGAAAACCTCTGCCCACGGGACGCCAAAGATATGGAGGAAGCGAAGACGAGAGGGGAGGAGTTCGAGAAGCGGCATCCGTGGCTCTGGGAGGATCCGGACCAGGAAGAAGAGGAGCCAATCAACTCGATGCGCCTGGTGTGGTGGGGCGAGTACATCAAGACCGTCTATCCCGAGCTTGCTGCCGCTGCGCTTGATCCTGCGAGGTATGAGGCTTACATCCAAAACTACGATTACGAGAAGCCGATCCCGCTGAACGAGTCTAACGAAGACGGCGAGCAGCAAGTTGGCGCGGAAGCTCCTCGCTGCCAGTACATCAAAGCCGATGGCGAGCAATGTGGATGTCCCGCGCTGAAGAGGAAGCGGCTGTGCTACTTCCACTCCAAGACCGCCGACGGCCGTAAGCGCAGGAAGAACGCATCGGCTGATCCGCAGCCGGACAGGAGCTCCGATCTGGAGGTGCCGGTGCTCGAAAACGATCGCGCGATCCAGATGGCAGTGACGAACATCTGCCGTCAATTGGCGAAGGAGAGCATCGAACCGAAACGCGCCTCGACGCTCCTCTATGGACTTCAAGTGGCGGCAGTGGCCGTACGCAGAACCGCGCAAAAAGGCCACGGAACGATTTTCTAAACACAAGATATTCTGATTCCCAAACTGAAATCACAATATGTTGTGTTCAAAAACGGGACAGAAGTAACAAAAACAGAGCTAAGACGTACATGCAAAAGAATTTGAAAAAGGGGAGGGAGGGGGGAGGGGAGGGCGTCGGATCGAGTCAAAAAACATAAACAGTCAGGACGGAATCGGAGTCGAGGCTACTAATGGTGGCCGGGAACGGAATCGAACCGCCGGTGTCGGGCTGCTCTAGCAGGTGCTCACTCGATGTGATGAGCTGCCGCAGGCTTTTGCTGCGCAGGTGCGCAGGGAATGCCAATGCGCTTCGCCTCCTTCCATTCCATATCCCCCTTGAAGTACTGCCACATGCCCTGAAGACGCCACCACATATTCATTTGTCGATAGGGAAAATGTTCGATGAAACAGTAGAGGATGAGCTTGGCGACATGACGCCACCGGTTGTAGCGGCGATAGGTCATCTCCTCGAGAAGTATTGCGCCGATGGAAATCAGCGTGGCGAATGCATATCCGTAGAACATGATCTCAAAAAAAACGGCAAAGCGCAGCGCATGCAGCAGCCAAGCTGCCGTGATCGACAGATATCCCAGGAGCTCCACCGCAGGTTCAAAGAGTTCATAGACCCACAGATAAGGAAGCATGATCGACCCCAGTCGCCCGTAGCGACGCTTGAACAGCATGTCCCGGTTGGGCCACAACACGTCGAGCAGACCTTTCTGCCAACGCGCCCGCTGCCGCGCCAACGAGCGCAGATCGTTGGGTACTTCGGTCCAGCATGCGGGGTCGGGCACGAACATGATCGAGTAGTCTGTGCCTTCTTCCAGCAGCGTGCGGTGCATTCTCACCACCAGGTCGAGATCTTCTCCGATCGCGCTGGTGCGAAATCCCCCGATCCGCCGCACCAGCTCGGTTTTGAAGACCCCAAATGCGCCGGAGATGATCGGCAGCATTTTAAACATGGCCCAGCCCTCGCGCCCGATCAGAAACGCGCGCAGGTACTCGATGATCTGCAGCACCTCTACCGGGGATGGCGGCAGGTGAACGTCCGCGATACGCGCGCCCTCGACGGAGCATCCGTTCAGAATGCGGACGATGCCGCCGATGGCTACTACCGGCGCATCGGACGCGGTGCGGAGGCCAGACATGATGCGGAGGAGCGCATCGTTTTCCAGCAGCGAATCGGCGTCGATGACACACACATATTGTCCGCTCGCGAGGTTGAGACCGCAGTTGATGGCGTCGGCTTTGCTACGGCGGTTTTCTTTATCGACTACGAGAAGCGCCGGACGCGTGTTGCTGGCGTAGATGCCTCGTACGGGCCCGCTTGGACATTCCTGGAAATACAGCATGTTTGCCGGGCGGAGCTGAAACGTCTCCTGGAGTAATTGCAGAGTGCGGTCGGTCGATCCATCGTTCACGACCACGACTTCCAACTGGGGATAATCAAGATTCAGCAGAGCCTCGACGCTGGCAATGATGCTCGCGGCTTCGTTGCGAGCCGGGCAAATCACCGAAATCGGCGGAGTAAACGGGGAGCTCGTGATCAGGTCGAGGCCGCGCGTTGAAAGCCGGTCGCGGTGTCTGGAAGTCGAGATCAGCGCCGCGATCAGCAACACCAGGTACACGCCGTTTGAGAGCAGGTAGTAAGCGAAAAAAAAGTAGCTTACCCACAACAGCATGTTAAGCATTGCCGGCCGCCACTTCGCTCGCGCCTTGTCGCGCGTTTCGCTGGTGCTCGATCTGGCGACGAGCCTCTTCGACGGCGCGCAGGAGGTTCCGTCCGCTATCGGAGATCAGGGCCTCCCTGTCGCTGAGCTGCAACATCAGCCCGGAGCACTCGCCGATTCGCTCCAGCTCGGAAATTAGCGCATGCAATGCGTATTTGTCGCCAGTCGCCGCAACCCGATCGACGATCACGGGAAGCAGATCCTTCGGCAGTTGGGCGAGAGCCGAGGCGGACCGGTGCCGCACCGTGCGATTGATATCGCAAATGGTCGAGAGCAATGCCGGCAAGCTGGCGGGATGGCGGAGAGCGGCCAGAGAAACGACAGCCCTTAGCCGAACAAACCAGACTTCGTCCATGGCCAGTTCGGAGAGAGCCGCGATTCCCACCAGGGGCTCGGCGTGGGCCAAACCGCGCGCCGAGGAAGCGCGAACCTCCGGGTCCGTGTCCTTTGCGAGTACGGCCAGATCATGGGCGACCTCTGGAGTAGCAACTTCTCCGAGAATTCGCGCAAGAAAGAGATGAGTGGTTCTTTCCAGATGCAGATAGGGAACCAGCAGGTCGGGGCGATTGCGGCAGCAGCGCAGCAACGCATCCTTGATCGAGACCTGCGAGACCTTCAGCGTTCCCGATGCCAGACACTGAAGGATGACGACCGCGGCTTCCGCCGTTCCCATGTAGCCGAGCGCGCGAATCCCAGCATCCTGGATCATTCGATCGTCGCATTCGGCGGCGTCGGCCAGCAGGTCGAGGACTTCAGGGAGTCGGCTGCGGCCCAATACCAGGAGCGCTTCCCGTCTCTGATGCCGAGCGCCGGACGATGCCTGCCAAATACGCTTTTCCAGCAGCCCGGAGCGGCGGATGAACTCCCGGATTTCATCGCCCTGCGATTCCGAGCAATTCCCAATTCGGTCCAACACCAGGCGCTCGACCACCGCCCGTTTGAATCGGTTACGCCGCCAACTGTTCACGGCGATGTCAGCGCTCAACAATTTCTTCCAATCACGACGGAAGGCGAATGCCAACGCGTCCAGCCGGCGAAAATAAAAATCGCGATAGAGCCGCCGCACGCCAATGAAGACCAGCAGAGAAAGGATGCTCCCCACGCAGATGAGCGCCGCGCGAAGGGCGAAGGTCGCCAAGGGGTTAGAAGCGGAGCTCATATCCCACACTGGTATCGAGTTCCATCGCTCCATGGGAGCGCTGCTGGTAAGCGGCGGAGGCTGAGAACTCCTGCGCCCGGCTCAACGAATAATGAACCCCGCCGGCATAAGTGCGTGCAGAGATTTGCCCTATCTGATCCTGGTTGGAGTAATTCTCGGCTCCGGTCCCGGCGCCGATGTCGGCGCGTAGTCGAGAGAGCACAGGAAGCGAGAGCTTGAGAAACAAGGCGGGTGCCCAGCCCGCCCCGGCGTTCGCGAATCTAGTTCGCGCGGCGTTTCCGGAAAACGTACACATCCAGTCTCGGGACAGATACCCAACGGCACTTCCACCCAGCACCGTGACGGCCGCGCCGTCAAACCAGATGGAGGCGGAGTGCGCCACGAACTCCATGCCTTTCAGCGTGCCTGCATGCAAACGTGTCCCATGGTCGTAGTCGAAAGCGAACTGGCGAACAGGAGCGAACTGCTGATGATTGGCAGCAGCAAAAGACGCGGCCAGCGACTGGTCGGCGGAGATGCGGTAGCTTACAGCCGTCCCCCATTGCCCGGCGGATTCCGAGAAGCGCCGGTACGAGGTCGCCAGCAGCCGTGAGCTCCAGCGGGAATTCCACCTTACCCCGAATTCAACCATCTGGGTTTGCGCAGCCGAGGAATAACTAAATAAATCAGTTTCGCTGCCGAGCCGAAGTGAGTAGCGGTAGAGATCGGACTCGGTCTCCCAAGCGGACGCGACCGAGTTTCTGGAAGAATCCTGATCCTGGATCGCCTGCTGGTTGCGTCGGCGCCGTTGTTCGACCTCCAGACTGGCCGGCCGTAATCGCTCGGCTCGCTCGAGCATCGCGGAGGATTCGTTCACCTTTCCTTCCCAAAACAGAACATCAGCCAGGCCGATCGCGACATCGGCGTCCTGCGGCGCCTGCTGCTCGACCTGCCGATACACAGCTTCCGCCTCGCGCAGATGCCCGGTCCATGACAGGATGCGCGCGCGCCACGTGCTCGCCTCCAGGTCCGCCGGCTGAATGGCGAGCCTGGCGCTCACGGTCGCAGCCGCACCGGAGAGATCGTGAGCCGCGACCTGCTCGCGAACTCTCGCCAGCCACTCGGAATCATCCACCGCCTGAAGCTGTCGCGGCAGAAACACAAGGAGGCATAACGCTGCCAAGCAGGCGCCATGAAAGGCGGCCCTGCTGCTCCCGCGTTTTGTGGTGGTCACTGGCATGGTCTTCATCTCCCGCCGCTCCATGCAAACGCCTCGGGAGCAGAAGTGAGAATCGTCCTCAGCTATTTCGTAGTTTTCAGCAATTCCCAAAATGGGTTACTACGCTCGGCGGTTAATTTGCCGCAAAGACGACCTCAATCGCGCGCGCCGACCCGTCTCACCTGCAGACCTGCTCTTTGCGGCGGTACGCCTGCGGCACGGACGGCTTCTACCCGGTTCCGCCCTTTGTTCTTGGCGCGATAGAGAGCCTCGTCAGCATGCTGCAACAGCTCTTCCACCCCGGCACAGCGAACCGTGTCTGTGGCTGCAACTCCCATACTGAGAGTGACCGGCACCTTGGCGAACGTCGTAGTGACAGCCTCGCGGGACACGAGCCCGCGGATCTCGTCTGCGCGGCGCGCAGCCACCGCCGAACCACATCCCGGTAGCACCAGCAGAAACTCTTCTCCGCCATAGCGGCCGGCCAGGTCGTAGTCTCTGAGATCGCATTGCAGGCGGCGAGCTACTTCCTGCAGCACGATGTCGCCAGCCGCGTGGCCGAGCGAGTCATTGATCTTCTTAAAGTGATCGATGTCGGCAAGCAGAATAGAGACGGGCTTGTTTTCGCGTTCACCGCGCGACAACTCGCGCTTGAGCGCCGCCATAACCTCCGCGCGATTGAAGAGCTTGGTAAGAAAATCGTGCGTGGCGGCGAACCTGAGCGACTGCTGCAGCTCGATGATCCTCTTGCCGACCATGATCTTGGCTCGCAATTCGGAGGGTTCGACCGGCTTCGTCAGGTAATCATCGGCACCAGCCGCCATGGCAGTCAGCAGATCTGCCTTCTTTTGCTTCGCGGTGAGCATCACGGTGTAGATGTAGCTGCCGTTTCCCCCAAGGGTGCGCAGCTTGCGGCAAAGCTCTAGACCATCCATTCCCGGCAGCATCCAGTCGAGCAGTACCAAATCGGGAGGATGAGGATCCTGCAGCAACGTCCAGGCTTCCGCGCCGTCGCCTACAGAGCTGAAGTCCAGGTGCCAGGCCTTCAGGTATTCGGCGACCTGGCGGCGCTCCAGCTTTGAATCCTCTACGAGCAGTATGCGCATGATGAAATTTGAGAAGCCTCAGCTCTTGCCTACCAACGCCGGCCGTGGAGCTGCGACCGGCTGCAGCAGGCTGTACAGAGTCGATCGGCTGATGCCCAGAATCTCGGCGGCGCGAAGCTTGTTGCCGCCAACCGCATCCAGCACGCGCTGTGCATGCTGTCTTTGAATTTCCGCCAGCGATAGGGAGAGCGGAAAACCGATCCCACTGCCGCTTTCACCGCTGAGCCGCATTTCCGCAGGAAGATGAGCGATGTCGATCACCGGTCCATCCGCCATCATGCAGGCATTTCCGATCACATTTTCAAGCTCGCGGATGTTGCCCGGCCAGTGATAAGCGGAGAGCACATTCTGCGCCCGGCGGCTGATGCCGCGGATATTCTTGCCGTACTCAGACGCGAACTTCTCCACGAAATACTGCTGCAGCAACGGCAGGTCTTCTCTGCGTTCACTGAGAGGAGGGAGAGAGAGGGTGACGGCGCTCAAGCGATAGAAGAGGTCCTCGCGGAATCGCCCTTCGAGCACTTCTTGCCGGAGATCGCGATTGGTAGCGGCGATTACACGGAGGTTGAGCTTGTGAGCAGTGGCGCAGCCGACCTTCTGTATCTCGTGGTTCTGCAGTACCCGCAGTAGCTTCGCCTGCAGTGGGAGAGACATTTCTCCGATCTCATCCAGGAAGACCACTCCGTCATTGGCGTGCTCAAACAATCCACTGCGGTCCCGATTGGCACCGGTGAACGATCCCCTGACGTATCCGAACCACTCGCTCTCGGCAAGGGTTTCGGGAACACCGGCGCAGTTGCAGACAACGAATGGTCCCGCCTGCGCGGGCGACATCTGATGCAGCGCCTTGGCGACCAACTCCTTGCCCGTTCCTGAACGTCCGGTCAGGAGAACGCTGCGAAAATGCGGAGCAATGCGGCGCATGCTGGAGAAGATCTCCAACATCTTGGGGCTGCGTGCGACCATGCCCTGAAATTGAAACGACAAGGCGAGCTTCTTATCCAGGAGGTGGGTGGTTCGCTTGATCTGCATCTCCTCGAGCGATCGGCTAACTCGATCGCGCAGGGCCGACATCGAGATCGGTTTGGTCAGGTAATCTGCAGCGCCTTTCTTGATTGCCTCCACCGCAGCGGTAGTCGAGTAATCGCCGGTGAGAAGAAATACCTCGATGGCGGCGTCAAAGTTAACCACGGCTTCGAGCAGCTCCATTCCGTTCATCTTCGGCATGTGAAGGTCCGCCAGGACGATCGCCGGGCGGCGAGACTTGATGCTCTCTAAAGCGGCGTGTGGATCGGTGTAGGCCGCGGTCTCCACCCCGAGATCGCTCAAGCCTTCAAGGATGACCTCAAGCACCTGGGGCTCATCATCGACCACAACTACCAGGGCCCGACTTTGGCTGTCGCAGCTCAGATGACCTCCTTAATCGGGCCGGCATGCACAGAACTCACCGGATCGCATCCAAAGTTCGGTTCTCTCGAGGTGAAGTCGAACTCCCCGCAGTGCGACTCGCGCGCGGCCTCGACTCGATCGGCCAAAGCGAGCTCAACGAGCGATTCGATTTCCCGTTCCAGGAAAAGCAGCCAGGCCGAGAGCCGGTCGCATCGATCGAAGACTTTGTCGTCGGCCAGAATCCAGACGATGCGGGAGATGAAGTACTGCGCCTGCGGGCTGTCGCACAGGGGGAGATCTCGGACCATCTGGGCGGCGATTCGTCGCGCCTCCGGTAAATGGCGTTGCTGCAGCATGCAGATCAGCTCGCCGACGGCGGCAAGTAGCGAACGATGGAGATGCTCTCTGAGATCCTCCTGCAACAGCTGCACATCTGCCGGGCTGATTTTTCGCGCCATGCCTGCCTCCGTGCTGCAGTCATGATGCAAGTTTCGTGCCATTGCCCTGCGACCCGGGTAAATGCTTACGCAATCCGAGCGCTTCGCCTTAGAACTTGAGGTGACGGCATGGACGCAATTGCCTCATCGCGCTGTTAATGGAGAAAAATCGCGGCTTTTGCCGCACATTGGGTAGCTCTGGTGGGCCGAAAATGGTAGCCAGCAGGAGCGGAAAGCAACGTGAGTGTCCGAAGATCGTACACGATTCCAGATTTCAGACAGCCTCGTCGGCCGCGCGCCAAGCCGTCCATGGCGAAATAACCCTTTATCAATAAAAGGTTTACGCTTTCCCGACAGCTTGTGGCCGCCGGATTGCAAAAAAACAAGAGCAGCAGGGGCGGACTCGTCGTTTCGTTTTGGGAATTTACCTCGAGAAGAAGAACGTGTCTGGCGATCACGATTCTCGCTTTTGTGGCGTGCGCATGGCCGGGAAACGCGCAGGCGCAATCACTCCGAGAGGGCGGGCAAAAGGCCTGCGCGACCTTGCATTATAAGCGTGGTGGTAATACCGGTCGCCCAGACGACGGTGGCGGCTCCGGCGACCCAGGAATCGGGAGCCGCTATCTACTACCTCAAATCGCCTGCCATGTCTGAGAACTCCCAGATCCGCATGCTTCCCCCAGAGGCACAGAGGGAAAGAGGCCAGCGATCCTAAAGACCCTGGTTGTGGTCCCGCGCTGAGCGATCCCGCACCACAAATTTTGCCGGAGAACACAAGATATGAATGCGTCCAGTGTGCTACAAGCGGTGATCGTTTCCGCCGATCCTTCCGTGCTCGAGACCATGCCCGTTTGTCTCGGCGAACTTGGCATAGACGCCAGCGTTCACCAGCCCTCCTCGCTCATTGACGCACTTGCAACCGGCAAAACCGATGTCTTCTTCGTGGATCAGGATAGCGATCCGGCGCTATCGCTGATACAGCACGTGCGCACGTCCTCGTCCAGTCGGACGGCGCTCATTTTTGCTCTGGCACGCCGCTCCAGGATCAGCTCGCTCGCGTTTGGCGGAGCCGACTTTGTTATCGACAAGCCGCTGATTCAGGAACACGTGAGCCGTTCACTGCGCGCCGCCTACGGAATCATGCTGAAGGAGCGCCGGCGTTACACGCGCTACGCTTTAGCTTGCCGGGCCATCGTTCAAGATTCGACTTCGCGGCGATTTCTCGCCGCCACAACCAACATCAGCCAAACCGGACTGGCGCTCGAATGCGCCGCCCCACTGGTTGCGGGAGAAAAGGTGAAGGTGCGCCTCCGGCTGCCGCATTGCCGGCATGTCTCCAACTTTGGAGCCCAGGTTATCTGGACGGTCGCAAACGCAAAAGTGGGGCTGACCTTTACCGGAATGAGTCTGCCGGATCGGCAACGGCTCAGCGAATGGATTGATGGCGAGTTCCTTCGCCAATGGCATGCTCTGATCCCGGACGCGGTCGCCGAGAGGTTCACGCATGCAGCGCGGTGAACAGCCCCCGCAGTCGAAGAATGCCGAGCAAATGGATCGCGCCTGCCCGTGGCCATCTCCGCGAAAACTCCGGAAAGCCATTTGCACACGCCGCACCGTCGCAAACCCAGGGTGCGCAGCGGATATCGGCCGGGTGGTGACCGTGACGGGTCAAGCTGGACCTGAGATCGTGGTGAATGAGCACAGCCGCTCGCCCGCGCCGCAGCGGATGGTTTCTCACGCGCGGCAGTTATCCCATTTTGGAATGGGAATTAATTCTGGGCAATCGAGCGCCAACTTTCGAGAGCGACAGGCGACCAACAAGATTGCTGGGCGGGGGTGCGAGCGATGAGTATGAACTCATTGCCCGGCTACGGTGCGGCGGGATCGGCGCTTGCGCCCCAGCGCAGGACAAAGAGCTCTCCCATTGTGGCACTGATTAACCTAGATCCATCCAGCAGCGACACGGTTCAGCGAGCCTTTGCGCAATGCGGGATCAGCGCCGTGCCGGTGGTCGAAGACTTCTCCCGCCGCGTGCGACAGGAGAAATTCGAGGGAGGCGTCCTCCAGCTCAACGAGCGCGCCATTCCTGTTCTGGAAGCGATTCGCTCGTCGTCCTCCAATCGCCGCATGATCGTGTACGGAATAGCGGCAAAAGGTCTGGAAATGCGGCCTTTCTCCAGCTTCGGCATCAACGCCGTCTTCGATCTTCCCCTGGACCGAGCTGCAGTTTCGCGAACGGCACGCGCAACCTGCGCCCTGCTGCTGCAGGAATTGCGGCGCTATGTCCGCGTCCCTCTCGTGACCGACGTAGGCATTCAAGGTGCGGAGGGCAGTTTTCGCGGCTGCAGCCGGGAAATCAGCGGCGGGGGAATGTCGGTGCAGTTTTCCGGGGCGCTGAGCAACAGCGGTCCGCGGTTGCGGCTCTCGTTTGCTCTGCCCGGCCGGCCTGCGTTGACAATTGCGGCGGCTGTCTGCTGGAAGAGCGATTCCCTTTGTGGATTTCAGTTTGAGGACGCCGATCCAGCGCGGCAGATGGTGAAGGAATGGATCGATTCGTTCTTAGGTGTGGCATAAATGATGACTAAGCGCACAAGTTTGAGAGAGCAACCGCCACACGAAACAACGGCGAGCGGACCAGTGACGCTTTTGCGAAAGCTCGAGGGCCGGGAATGGTGGCTATGGGCATTTGCCGTTACCGTGACGCTGGTGCTGACTGCGGGCATCGTCTCGCTGACCTTTACGGGCTTCCGTCCCGATTCGGAAAGCTATTGGACGGATCTGAAGGAATGGGTCAGGGCGCTGGCGGCTCTGGTGCTCCTGTTCGACATCTACACCGTCTATCAGCAGCTGCTGCTGCACCGAATACGGCGGCGCCTGGCCGAGCGCGATCAGCTTTTTCAGGTGATCACCGAGAACGCCGCCGACATGATTGCGGTCATCGACTCTGAGGGCCGGCGCATCTACAACAGCCCGGCATACGAAAAGGTTCTGGGCTACTCCCTGGAAGAGCTGAAGTCCACTTCTTCGATTGAACAGGTCCACCCCGAAGACCGTCCCCGGGTGATCGAAGCCGCCGCAAAAGCCCAGGTCACCGGCCGCGGAGAGCGGCTCGAATACCGCATCCGTCACAAGGATGGGAGCTGGCGAATTCTGGAATCGACCGCGAGCGTAATTCAAGGCACGTCGGGAAAGGTGCAGAGCCTGGTGGTGGTCAACCGCGATATCAGTGAGCGCAAATGGGCGGAGAATCAGCTCGCCCACAACGCTCTCCATGACACTCTCACCAATCTTCCCAATCGCGCACTGTTTCTCGATCGCGTGCAGCATAGCCTCACCCTGTCACAGCGGCATCCCCGCTACCTGTTTGCCGTGCTGTTCATCGACATCGACCAGTTCAAACTCTTAAACGACAGCCTGGGCCACCGAGCGGGCGACGAGCTGTTGATCCAAATCGGGAAACGCTTGAGCGCATCTTTGCGCGGCAGCGACACCATCTCCCGCTCCGGACTGCCTGAGGAAAGTGAAACCTTCAGCGAGGGCGGGCTGGCCAGGCTGGGCGGTGATGAATTTACCGTACTGCTTGAAGACATTCGCGACTCCAGCGATGCCATACGGGTTGCCGAGCGGATCCAGGAGAGGCTGGCGCTGCCATTCGAGGTGAACGCGCACGAAGTGATCACTAGTGCGAGCATCGGCATCGCCTTCGGATCTCCCTCGAACACCGCGGCTGAGGAACTGATTCGCGATGCGGAGATCGCGATGTATCGTGCCAAGCGCGAGGGAAAAGCTCAGTCGCGGGTTTTTGATCAGGGTATGCATGAGTCGGCGATGCGTCGGCTGCGCCTGGAAACGGAGCTGCGCCAGGCATTGGAATTAGGAGAGTTCCGGGTTCATTATCAACCTATCGTCTCTCTGCAAGACGACAGGGTGGTGGGATTCGAAGCTCTGAGCCGGTGGCAGCGTCCCAGTGGACTGGTGTCGCCGGCAGAATTCATCCCCGTTGCGGATGAGACGGGAATCATCCTTCCGCTCAACCGCGCGCTGCTGCGGGACGCATGCCAGCAGATACGGATGTGGCATGCCGATTTTGCCTCCGAACCCGCGCTGCGGATCAGTATCAACATCACGCCCAAGCAATTTGCCCAGCCCGATCTAGCCTCACAGATTGCCGACGTGCTCAACGAAACTGGAATCGCACCCCAAGATGTTGACGTGGAGATCACGGAAACAATCGCCATGGGCGACGCGGAAAGATCGGCGGGCCTGCTCGGGGAACTCAAAGCTCTCGGCGTCCATTTGAGCATCGATGATTTCGGTACGGGTTACTCCTCTTTGAGCAGATTGCAGGGCTTTCCTGTTGACACCATAAAAATCGACCGCGCATTCATCTCCAAAATCTGCGAGGATGCGGAGAGCTCGGAAATCGTGCGCATCATCATTATGTTGGCGCACAATCTAGGTCTGTCGGTGGTGGCAGAAGGGGTGGAGACCGCGGCGCAATTGGAACAGCTGCGCTCGTTCGGCTGCGAAAAGGCCCAAGGCTATTTTTTCTCGCGACCTGGCGATTCAGAGTCGATCAGCGCTTTTCTGCACAGCCGCAGTTTAGGGCAACGCAGCTTCTCGAAAGCGTGACACACAATTCGCCTCGATAGCGACATGTTTCACACTCTGGTCAACTTTATGCACGAAAGACCAGACACAGTGCAGCAAGCTTTGGACGCGCTACTGATTGGACGGGCACTAGAATGCATAGGCGATCACGCCACGAACGTTGCCGAAGACGTGATTTTTTGGGTCGGTGGGCTGATGTCCGTCACCACGCCGCGATTCAGACTGAGTAGCGGAATCTGTGGTCTTCGCGCCGCATGTGAGCGGGCAGCTTAGCTTGCTGTCTTTGCGCGCGAACTTCCCAATTACCGATAGCAGCTAACCTGTTCGTTGATGGACGAGCTCAGTTCAACGTGACCTGGTCGTCATTGCAACAAAAGTAACAAATGTAACGGTTGCATTTGTTCCATCCGCTCCAAAGCAGTGTGGTGAACGCGGTGAATGTTCGCCGACATTCACCGCCAAAGGCGTCGCGTTGCGACGCCTTTAACCATTCCATTAACGGGGTGTCCTCTGTGACAGGTAAAAGAGGACACGTCTGGGGACAGTGCGGTTTATTGGAACCATAATGGAACCAAAGATTTCGGCTCGCCGGATCTCGCCTCAAACGATCATTGCATCAAACGGTTAAAAGTTTTTCCTGAATTAGAACGTGCGAGTAAACAAGCAGCAGAATCTTTAGCGCAATGGTAGCGAGTCGATGCTGTCGGAAACGGTCCTTGGTGTCGGCAGGATAATCGGCAGTTCGAAAGGGGGCCGTCTCGAAGTCGGATCGAGCCCGTTGGAGCGCTCGAGAATTTTCATGTGGCAAACTCCTCATTGGAAAACAACCGCGTGTCGTACATGCACAGTGCAATCGCAGGAATCTCTTTATCGCGTCACGTAGTGAGTAGTTTCAATCACCTGCTTTAACATCGCGTTAGTCAGCCAGCGTCCCCGTATCATGACTCCAAGCGGATCGTCGAGAGCACGAAGATTTTCTAGCGGATTGGCTGGGAGCAGGAGCAAATCGGCTCGCTTTCCCACTTCCACCGTACCAAATTCACTATCCTTCCTGAGAAACTTGGCCGGATTGACGGTAGCCGTACGCAAGACTTCGTAGGGAGTCAAGCCACTATCGTTGAGCAGTTTCAGCTCATCGTGGGCAGATTTTCCGGGAGCACAAAGTGGGATTCCGAAGGTGTCAGTGCCGAGTATTAATGGTACCCCTTGCTTCTGCAGTGCAAGAGTTGTTCTTTCTGAAACGGCCAACGTGCGGCGAAATAAGAATTCCACCAACCTTGACTGGAGAGGCTGCTTAACCTTCGGAATCGTTGCCCATCGGTCCCTGAGTGTTGGAGCTATGTGACTCATAACGGGATCTGAGAGGAGATCTCGACTGCGGCCTTCCAGAATCATGGAACCCGTCTTGTAGACCACGAGAGTGGGTTCAAGTGAAATTCCAGCTTGTCTCAACTTAATCGCTAACCTACGGATTCCGGGGTCGCTTGCTCGCCAGGCAATCGGCACCCAATAAAACAGGCTGGCACCGAAAGCCATGGAAGCTGTTACTACGACAGTCAAGGCGAACAACGAGAAGACGCCGGCGGTTCTTTCACTCTTCCATTTGCGCAAGCATTCGAAAACAGAGGCACCTGAAAGAAGAATCACACTCAAGCAGAGAATCGAGAGAAATATCAGAAAGACCAGTGAGCCAGAAAGCAAACCTAGTCCAGGCCATAAAACAATGATGAAAAGGGAGGCACCAAGAAGCGACGCCGACCGTACCAGTTCGGGCTTGTAGAAGACTCTGCGCTCCCGCAACCACCGAAATGCGGCAGCTACAAATAACGTGACTGTAAAAAAACACATCAAGCCGAGCGCAGTTAGACTCCATAGCCCAAATGTAAGCAGACCCTTTCGGGGAAAGAAGTACAGTGGGACCAGCAGGCCAGCGTGTGCCAACGATTGATGGTTGTCCAGCAATGCCTGAAGGCCCAGTAAATCAGGGGCGTGGCCAATGAGAGGAATTGAAAGTGATCGTGCGATTGCATTCATCTCGTCGTAGGCAGGCCGTGACAATCCGTGAGTGGTTACGGATCGGCCGTTTCTTATCTCATGGAACTTGATGACATCGTATCCAGCGTTTTTCTGACGCATCACTTCACGCCGAACCTCTTCTGGCGAATTCTCCAATGGCTCATTTATGAACTCCCCAGCCGTGTAGAGGTTGGGACCCAACAGGACGCCATCTTGTATGCGACGCCGCCATTCAAGTTGTTGCGGTCCTCCGCGAAGATTAACTACGCTTGTTATTCCGTATAAAAGAAACACAGGCCCATCTCCGAAATCTGGTCGCGCATGACTGAGTGCATCAAGGTGAATGTGTGCATCAGTTAGACCCGGCATCAAGAAACGACCGCTGCCGTCCACTACATTGGCTTGCTGAGGGATCGGGGTATTCTGGGCAGGTCCGATTTGTGAAATCACTCCGTTACGCACCACGACTGTTTGCCCGAAAAGGATCGCATTAGAGTTCATTGGAACTACATTGACATTGACGAAGACGGTTGGCAGATCCGTATTGGAACTTCTCGGAGCGGCCCATACGACGCCGGGAAGAATGAGCGCTGTCCCAACGGCGATTAGGAAACAATTGTAGAGATGTGTGGATCGCATCTTGACATCTACGCAAGGCCGCGATTCCGAGTTCCAGACAACTGTATCAATCATTAATGTCTGTATAGTGTTCTTCGCGCGCGTACTAGCCATTCGTAGTTAGGCAAAAGCTAGGAATATCGAACAGGTATTTCTTGTATGCATCACACGATTCAGACATTCGTCCCAGCAACAATGCAGCTCGCGACAACAGTTTGCGGGTCGTCCCGAGTACCTGTCAGAATCGACGGAAGCGCGGTCGCAGTTGAGGGACCAAAAGCGGTTCCTCGTGTGGCGAATGCGATCACAAAGTCTTGGCATATGTTGCAGCGGACGCTCTGACGAGAAACTAACAAACTGTTTACTTTGACATGACACTTCGCCTTCCTGCTCTCTCTAACTTGTAACGAAAGGCAAAATCATTCGCAGTAGGAGAAGCACGATGAAGCATGTCGAATTGGATGAGAAGCCGACGGCAAGTCGGCGTTCATTTCTGAAAAAGAGCGCCTTCGGGGCCGGCACGGCAGTGCTCGGCGCTGCTCTCTTCCCGCGTGGAGTAGCTGCGCTGGATGATCACGATGAAGACAATGGTGTGCCAGTCACGAAAGACGATATTGCAATTCTCACATTTTTGAGCGCCGTGGAGCAGGTTGAAGCCGACTTGTGGATTCAATATGCCGAGTTAGGCGGAGCGACGAACCAGGGGCTTTCGCCGATCGACTTAGAGTTAAACGGTCGCAAGATCGTGACCGGTCTCGCACCCAATTACACAACCGCGCTCTTAGCGCTCGATAGCGACATGCCGCAATATATTGCCGACAACACCGATGATGAGATAAGCCATCATCGTTTCCTCAACAACTTTCTTGTTGCGGTGGGGGGCGAGCCGATTGATCTGAGCTCTTTTGCCGTACTGCCGCCTAGCCAAGTGACAGGAGTCCCACAAACTGGTCGGCTCACAAATCTCAAGCAATTGACCGTTGAAACGAGTTGGTGGACTCGTTATCGCAGTGCTACCGCCAATCCTGATCTGGGAGGAGATTTCGAGAATGCGGTGCCTGATCTTGCGCGCGGACAGCATCCAGCGATCCCTCGCAACAACGATGACCTTGCGTTGAATCCGGACGGCACGCCAACCAATCATCTCCAGGCGATTGCGAATACCGCCGGCTTCCACTTCGCCTTCATTGAGCAGGGTGGCACCAGCCTGTATCCAACGCTGGCACAGAAGGTGAGCAATGTCGAGGTACTGCGGGTGCTGCTGAGCATTGGCGGTACGGAAATCATGCACTTCCAAACGTGGCAGGACAAGGCAGGCAATGCGCCGAATATCAGCGATGGCGACCTCTCCTTTCCTGATCTCAACGCAGGTGTCGATCCAAACACAGGCGCATCGGGTTCCGATGTTGCTGACCTGTTCCAAACCAACTTGATCATGCCAGAACCAACATTGTTCCTGAATCGCAAACTTGGCCCGGTATCGATCATTCGACCTACTTCCAGGCAACAATCGGGAGCAGTGGCTGCGGTGGTTGGTCTCACGAAAGACGGGCTATTTCTTGATCCTTCAACAGGTCAGAACACTGGAATCGTGCCCGTGCTCATGCGACTGGCAGAAAAAGCTGACGCAGCGCGGCGCATTACCTAAATAGGCGCAGTAGCTAAATAGAAGAAGGAGCTTCAATCTGTCGCCTCGAAGGACGGGACCAGCTCATTTTGGTCTCGCGAGGATTGAATTTCCTATTTATAGAATTTCCTAGCCAACGCGGCTAGCCGCCTAGGACGTCCGCCAACAGGTCTTGATAAACATATCTCTGCATATGTAGAGAGTTACAGCATGGCCGCGCGCCTGATACGCGATGCAAACAGCAACTTGCATTCGCGATCCGTTCAATTCTTCAGGAAGCTTCCTGCTCCTGCCACGCATGGAAGTGCAGCATGTCTTCTGACCTGTGTCCCGACCGACTCCCAAAGACCCTATTGAAACGAGGAGCAATTCCACTGCTATCGGTATATGACGCAGCCACGCGACTCAAGAGATTCGAACCAATTCAACTCAGGCAAGGAATTCACCCAGCGCAAATCCAATTTCTCCAGTTTAGGCAATGCGGCGATTGCTGACGGCAGTGACCGAAGCGGGTTCGCACGAAGATCAAGCTGACGGAGTTCGGACAGCTCTCCGATGGCGGTCGGCAATGTTGTCAGGCGGTTGTTTCGCAGATGAAGTTCGCGCAAGCGCGGGAGTCGCGCCAGGCTCTCCGGTAACGTTGTGAGCTGATTGTCGGTTGCGCGCAGTTCAACAAGGTTCGACAGGTTGCAGATAGACTCTGGAAAAGTGGAGATTGAGTTCTCGCTGATGTTTAGGTAGCGCAAGAGCTGAAGCCTCTGAATGGATGACGGAATGTGCGTCAGTTTGTTGTCATGGAGGTAAAGGAAATCGCTCAATTCTTTGAGTTCGCCCAAACTCTCTGGAAGATTGGTTAATCGGTTGTGGCCGAGGTCGAGAGTGCGTAGCCGCTTAAGTTGGCCGATCTGTTCGGAGATCTCTTCTAATTCGTTTTCTGCAAGAATCAATGTTTCCAGCGTGATTCGCTCCCAGACCCAATCTGGCACTTTGCGCAGATTCTTCTTCCGCAGATCGAGCACCGCATTGTCAGCGATTGTCATCATGCAAACAAATGGGCAAGCAGCCGAGCGTCAGACGCAACTTCGGGAACTTGCACGGTCGCGGCAAGAAGCATTTCGATTCTCGAAGAATTTTCGTGCCATCAGATTTCGGGCGAGCTTAACGCGATCTCAAAGTCATCGATCGCATCGACGGCAAGGTCCTCTTGCAGCTCAAACTCAGCAAGTGCCGCATGGTAGAAGGGATATAAAGCGTTCTAATTGGGAATCGTACGCAGCTCTTTGAGTCCGCTCCTGGCCCCGTCTCGCTGCCTTACCGCAATGACGCAATTCAATGTTCGCATGCATAAGCCACGTCTGTAATTAGGCGCCTTTGCTGCGCTCGTTCTCATCGCCATTTAATCCGGCACGCTGAGTATCGCGATCGCCGTGTAATAGCGTGTTGCGCGTTCAGAGCCGCCGCACAACAGCCACTGTAATATCGTCATCCGGCGCTGCACGGCATGAAAATTCCCGTACTGCATCGAGAAGGCCCGTCGCAATCTCGACTGCAGAGCGGCGTCGAAGGGACTCAACGCAGCAAACCATGCGTTCTTCCCCAAATTCCTCGCCTGCTGCATTGCGTGATTCGATCACACCATCGGTGAACAACACCAGCGCATCACCAGGTTCCGTTCGCAGCGTTTGCTCTTCAAACGCAGTGTCGCGGAATGCTCCCAGAAGCGGTCCACCTATTTCACAATGTCGAATTCCTGAGCCGCCAAGCAATATCGGTGGGTTATGCCCGGCATTGGAATACGTGAAGTTGCCGTCGCGCGAGAGCACACCGTAAACCAGCGTGGCGAAGCGCGGCGCCAATGGTTTTGCTGAGAGCACAGCGTTTGCATTGGCAAGAGCCCGACGTGGTGTACTGGCAATTCTGCCTTCAACGGTAAACATTCCTTGCAGCATGGCCGCCAGCAGTGCCGCGGGAGGCCCTTTGCCCGCGACATCGCCGAGCACTATGCCCAAGTCGCCCGATGGAAGTTCCAACGCTTCGTAGAAATCTCCTCCGATCGTGCGGCACGCAATCGAATCACCGAATGCCTCGTAATGCTCGCCGGTTTGTAGCCTGCGGCTCAGGAGAGCGCTCTGGACCTGGCCCGCGGTTTTCAGTTCGCGATCAACTTGAGTTTTTTCGAGATGTTCGAGAACGCTCGTCAAGTCATACATCCGTTGGTCGCGAACAATCTTGTCGTCGCGCAAGGTGAGTAGGATGACAGCGCGATAGCTAAAAGTCTCACCCGTCGGAGGCAGGCCAAACCAGCCGTTTCGATCGGTTGCCGTGCATGTGCCCACAAACGCTAGGCGATCGCCATCCACCAACAACTCCAGAGTCTTCACCTGCCAGTCTGGAAATCTGTTGAATATCTCTTCCCACGATCTCCGAATCGCGGCGCGTCCAACCGTCTCGCGGAACACTGGGCTGATTAGGACGGCATTTTCAGCGTAGCGATCCGTGAGCGCGGCGACATCGTGTGCATTCACCGCAGTTTCCAGCCATCGGGCAAGTGCCAGCGCTTCGCTACGCGAGGTGGGGTTTCCGCCTTCGATCACACCACTATTATCGCTTCTGGTTTCTTTCAGCGGGAGTACGCCGGCTGTCTAAATCCCGCATTCGGTCGCAATCGCTTTTCCGGATCACCCGAAAATCATAGCCTTGCGTTTTTGAGGTAATGCGCGGCAGAGTGGCTCCACGCATGGAAAAACCGCAACTCGAAAGTCCACCTCAGTCGGAATGTGATTGTAAGTTTTGTTTTTGGCCGACACGATCTTGACATTCCCAACTCAACATATGTAGAGTTGTCACATGGCCGATGACATCATTGTAGGAATTCTCGTCTTGCCCTCTATTCGGAATGTATTTAGGCCTCCTCCGATTACTTTGAGTCTCAACAGTTAACCCGAAGGCAATTTGAAAGGTATGCTACGCATGCGCAATCTACGTGTGTCTCTAATATCCGCGAGCGTTGTGCTGCTCCTGATCGCCGGGGCTGGATACTGTTATGACCGGCTCGCAACTTCCCGTGAGAAGGCGCAGTCTCCATTCCAGGGCCAACTCGTCGATTTGGGCAGCTTTCGCCTTCACCTGTATTGCATCGGAGCAGGCAAACCCACGGTTTTACTGGATGCAGGAGCCTTTGACTCTCTGGAGCAGTGGGCGTTGGTACAGCCTCGAGTCGCAAAGTTCACTCAAGTTTGTTCTTACGACCGGCCCGGCGTGGGCTATAGCGATCCAAGCCCCGATCCACAAACTAGTCGCAACATTGCCGAAGAACTGCACCAGGCCTTGGTTCGCGCCGGTATCGCCGCTCCATATCTACCGGTTGGACATTCCATTGCGGGGCTGTACGCGCGCGTGTTTGCATCTCGATTTCGAGACCAGGTTGTCGGACTCGTGCTGGAAGACTCCGTCCATCCCAACGAATTGAAGCAGTTCCCCACACATTTTCCCAACCACCCCGTCTTATTTACTGCGCTTCGTCTGACAGCTCCTTTTGGCGCAGCGCGTCTGTTCCACATTGGCTGTCGCCAAACGGGAGCGCATCCCGACTGCTCAAAATTTGTGGTGAATTTAATGCGCCAAATGAGTGTTCTCAAAACGAGCTACGCCGAAGCAGGCGAAGTCACAAGCTTAGGCACGTTGCCCGTTGTCGTCATCACACACGATCCGCACGTCGGCCTTTCCAAAATCAGGAATGAGCGTGAAGAGCAAGCATGGAGCCAATGGCAGGAAGACCTTGCGAGGCTGTCATCTCGCTCCACGCTCGTGATGGTGAGCGGCGTTGGACATGAGATCCAAACTGAGAAGCCAGAAGTCGTTGTGAACGAGATCGAACGCTTGGTTATGCAATGGCGCGATCGTAACGAGTGAGCGTATGAATCGAAGAACGGTGGCCTTTCTCTTCTATGGTCTGATTATTCTCCTTGCGGTGGGTATTTCATTCGCAATGAGAAGACCTTCCGACGAGGGAAAAGCCCGAAATGCGGTGGATGGGATCAATCAGGAGATTGTGCGCGCTTGCCAACAGAGGGATTTCGACGCTACTGCAGCGCTTTGGGCAGAAGATGGCGCCGATCTGCTTCCCGGATTGGCCCCCATGGTGGGAAAGTCCAAGATCACTGCTTGGCTGGATAGTCTCCGTCCGAACTTGCAGGGCGCAAAAATGGCTTATTGCACGATCGACTGGCAGGATATCCAGATTCATGGAGACGTTGCTTACGAGTGGGGCATCAATCGGCAACTGATTGAATACCCGTCACCAAGAAAATCTACTCCGACTGAAGGAAAGATCGTGTTCATTTTGAAACGCCAGGGAGGCGGCGCATGGAAAATCGTACTTGAGTCCTGGAACAGTAACCCACAGAGTCAGCAAAAAGAGTAGCCGCCAGAGCAACAACTCGCAAAGCTCAGCAAGCTTCAGGGCTTGGTTCGCCGGGTCATCAAAGGCTACAGCATAGAAAGAGGTACTTAAAGGCATGAGTCACGAATTTATTAAGCTCACAAAATCATCCATCTTTATGCTCGCGGTGATGGGAGCGACATTGGCGCCGCCCAGCGCAGACGCTGGGTCCGCTCCTGGCAGCAATCCCGATGTCATTAATGTCGGCAGTAAGCTGGAGCGGTTTGACCTGCTAAAACCCGCAACTCGCCTCTACCTGCGGTACAAGATCGGCAAAGATGGAAGCCGGGCCACCATGGACATCTGGCGGCGAACCATCAGCTACGAGGAACGTGATGGCCGCCAGCTTCTTCACATCGTTCAGCGTTGGGATGGTGTTGTGCCTCCAACTTACACGCTCCTGCAAGATTCCTGGTTTGAGCCGAAAACGTTTCGTCCGTTAACCCACGACCGTCAACTCACGCGCGACGGCAAGACTATAAAACGCCACTATCAGTATTTCGACGATCACATCTTGCTCGGTCCCGACCCGAACGTCGAAGGTGCGAAAGAAACGGTTGTGTCCTCGCCGGAGCCCGCTTACAACTTCGAAACCGATATTGAAATCTTTCAGACTCTGCCTCTGGCGCAGGGCTACGAGGCAAGCTTGAATTTCTACGACCCTGGCCAGGCGCCGCCGAAGCGCTACATCTTCAAAGTAACGGGTGATGAAACAATTAATACTGCGGACGGGCGGCAGGTGCCGTGCTGGGTTTTGTCAAGCGATTACGGAGATCCCAAGGGCCCGGTTGCACGGTTCTGGTTCGCTAAATCAACCCAAGTACTAATGCGCGAACAAACGCGCCTTTTGGACGGGTCGATTCTGGTCAAGACCCTGCTGACAGAAGAAGCAAGTGATCTCTCGAACTAAATTGTATCCGCATTCGATGAGCATCCTAAATGCCCCTGCAATCGAATAGCTGGTCTTGAGGAGGTCCAAATGAAATATTTTTTGCTCCGTCTCAATCCGCCACGGCCTACGTTTGCGAACGACATGAGCGAGCCCGAAAAACAAGTGATGGGGCAACATTTCTCATATTGGGCTCGCTTGGCGGAAGAAGGAAGAAGCATCCTTTACGGTCCGGTTGCTGATCCCGCTGGGGGTTGGGGCATTGCCATCATCGCGGTGGGGGATGCGGCAGACGCAACCGAAATCACTGCAAAAGATCCAGCTATCAAGTCCGGACTCGGGTTCCACTACACCACTTTGCCAATGCCGCAGGTATTGGTTGCGCGTACGCCAAAGCTGGAATGACGAACGGCTTCTGGAAAGCGTGATGCTCTGAGACCAGGCAGAGATACAAGGAGAAATCAGTGAGGCGCGTCGGGATAGCGGGCAGAGGAAGAAACAGCACAATGGGAGCGATTTGCAACGTGTTGACCGTAGCTGTGCTGTTAGCCGCCATTAATGGCTGGCCAGCAGATGACTATCGAGCCGGCAGAGGAAGCGACGATCCTGTTCGGCCGGTGACATTCGGCCTTTTTAGCGACATTGTGGATTTATCAAACACAATCAACGCATCGTTCTCTCCCGACGGCAACACGGTGTATTTCAGCAAGAGCCAGCCGGGCTGGAGCGGGTTGACGATATTTGTCGCTCATCTAAAGAATCAAAAGTGGTCTGAGCCGCAGGTGGCCAGTTTCTCGGGCGTTTATCGCGATACAGATCCAGCGATCTCTCCTGACGGACGCGCATTGATCTTTTCATCTATGCGTGCGGCCGCTGTAGACAAAGCTTCGACTTATGCTTTGTATCGTGTTTCTCTGACGGGATCAGACTCAGGGCGCGTTGACGCTCTTCCAGAATCGATTAATCAGGCCGGAACCAACAATCTGTATCCCAGCCTAGTATCTGATGGCACTCTTTATTTCATGCGCGCGGAAGGCAAGGTCGCCCGAATCTATCGATCAAGGTTACTAGGGGGCATTTATCAGCCTCCAGAGGCTGTTCACTTGCCCGGGGATTCAGAATCGATTAGCGATTCCGATCCAACGATCTCAGTCGATCAGCGATTTATTCTCTTCAGCAGCAATCGCCCCGACTCGCTCGGCGGCAATGATCTCTACATTGCATTTCGGCACGGAGATGAATGGTGCAAACCGCTACATCTCGATGCGCCAATCAATTCCGCATCGCCTGAGATCGCCACGGGTTTGTCCCCTGATGGCCGCACGCTTTATTTTGCCAGCGCGCGTAGCGCTGTTGCGCAGCCCCGAGCAGAGCGAGCGGATGCGACGGAATTCAAATCCGAGTTGAACAGCTATCGCAACGGCACTCTTAAGACGTACCAGGCAAACGTCGGGGCGTGGCTTGATTCGCACGCGCCTGCGGGAAGCTGTAATTGACTTCAGGTCGAGTAAACGAATTGCCAATGTTCGTGACACATGGTGAAACTGCTTGCGGCATCAATTCCCCGCGGTGAGCGCCACGAACGAGCGGCGGCTGGCCGGAATTGCGGGATTATGCGGAGCACTGCTGTTCTTTGCCGGAGACATGCTGTTTTACGGACATCTTGGTTCGGCAGGCGATTTTCATCAGGGAATGCTGACGACGGTTAGGAACATGTCCGTAGCTCGGCTTTACACGGGCGGCCTAGTCGCCCCTTTTGCGGCATGCCTCTGCACCTTAGGGTTCTGGCATGTGTACCTCAACGTTCGGGTTTTTCACGACCGAATTGGTCGAATCATGCTCGCTGCTTTTGCTGTGCTAATGGTTGCGGGCAGCGCTATCCATGCACTCTGGGCAACCAGAGGATTGGCTCTGAAGTTCTGTTACGGCAATGGTGACGTGGGATGCCGTGCGGTCCTCCAGGCAATCAATCAATACTGGAACATAGCGTATTACGTTGGCGCCGTGCCGGGCTTCTTTGCATTCGTGCTGCTGTTTTGCCTGGTGCTCTTCGGAAAGAGTTGCTATCCGCGATGGACGGTTCTGGTGAATCCAGCGGTGCTTCTGTTGCTCTCCCCCGTCGCAGATAGAATGCCTGCGCCCGGCGGAGCGATTCTGTCGGGAGGATTCACGAACCTGTCGATTGCTCTGTTCTTTGCAGTTTCACTCTGGACAACTTGGCAGCCCACAAGGTCGGAAGCTGGGGCTGAGTAGATCGCGCCGGTTCGCGGAATCAGATTCGTACTGCGGCGGGGTTGTATTGAAATCTGGCGGGAAGCAACGCGGGGAGTTCTAAAAACATGACTCGATCGGAGTTGGTGTTCAGTGCGGCTGTGACGCTGGTTGCAAGCGGACTCGCAGCCGTTATCGGCGTTCGGATGTCCGCTCATGGGCAAGATAGCATCACGACACACGGCCTCACTCTACTCGACAGCCGCAACCAACCCATTGCGGTGCTGTCTTCGCAAGATGGTGGAGGCGCGCTCGTTTTCTACGATCAGCAGCACCGGAAGCGCTCCATCTTGTTCCTGGAACCGAACGGCACGCCAGACCTTTACTTCTACGATGCTGAAGGAACGCCACGCGCCGCATTCGATCTGTATGACTCAGGTGTTCCAAACATGGGGTTCGGGGGAGGGCCGGGCCACCCGAGTGTTCTGCTCGAATCGACAAAAGAAGGAAACATCAGGCTCGCTTTTTATCAAAATCAAAACGGGAAACGGAACAGAGCAGCGAGCCTTGAGTTCAACTTGGTTGCTAACCGGCCGGTATTGCAGTTGCTCGATCAATCTGGGAAAACCGTGTGGAAGGCGCGGTGAGCAGAGGAGAAGCCCGCCTGCGTGAGGACCCTTGCTACTAATGTAGTGAATTCTGTTGCGGCGATTCCTTCTTTAATCCACTCGCATTTTCTCTTAATAGCACCGCCACTGGACGAGAAAGGAGTAACGACCAGTGCCAGCCGTGCGTTAGGCGGGAGGAAAGAAGCACATGAATGAATCCGAAATTACGCGCGAAACCCTCCGAGGCTGAGCAGAAGGTCGCCAGGGTCGTTAAAGCGTTTTCTCGAGAGCCCGACGTCACCGTCGGAGAGGGCAAGGGCTTTGGATCAGGCACGCTTAAAATCAATGGCAAAATCTTTGCCATGTTGTCCTCAGGTGCTCAGTTTGTGGTGAAGCTCCCCAAGAGACGCGTGGACGAGCTCGTTGCCTCGGGCAAGGGAATGCGTTTTGAACCGCGGCCTGCGAAAGCAATGAAAGAGTGGCTGGCTGTGACAGCAGATGGAATCGATTGGGCCGAGCTTGCGAAAGAGGCTCGCGATTTCGTCCTGGGCAGGGCAAATGCCGGACACCCCCCGAACTCTGGCCGGGGCCTTTGATTGACCCTATACGCCAGTACAGGGTGGAGAATTCCTGCATGCAGATTGGGGAGCTTGCGCGCGCCGCAGGCGTAAACATTCAGACGATCCGCTTCTATGAACGCGAAGGGCTGCTGCGTCAGCCGCCGCGCACAACGTCAGGGTACCGGCAGTACGAGCAACGCGACCTTGACCGCGTGATGTTCATTCGTCGCAATCATGCGATCGGATTCACTCTGGCCGAGGTACGGCAGTTGCTCGATCTGCACAGTGCTTTAGAACTCATGCCGCGTCCGCTGGGGAAGCCCGCAGAGGTCAGAGCGATCATCACGCTCGGGCGGGAACGCCTTGCTGAAGTCAATCAGAAGATTCGCGTGCTGAGGGCTATGAAGAAGCAGCTCGAATTCCTGGTTCAGCATCTGGAGCAATCGCGTCCAACGACGTGTCCTGTCGGTGTAGCCCCGCGTTTGAAAAATCCGCGAGGACGTTGATCTTTCCACTTAAACAAAATCTATACAGCGCCCTTGACATTACACCGCGGTACAGGCTTCACGATTCCCTTGCGATCTGACTCACGTTGACCCCGCACTCTACCCAGGCGGGAAAGACGAGGAGCGCGCGGGAGAGCTCTAATGAAACGCAATTCTTTCGTGAGCTTGGTCATTGTCCTTTGTCTTGCTCTCATTCTCGCGGTCGGATTCTTGCAGGCTGATGTCTCGAGTGAAGCGGAGCCGACGCGGTTGGAAGCCGTCGTGGCGTCAGGACTGCTGAGCGCCAAGCTGCATTTAAGCGATCACGAGCGCAAGAGTCCCATTTCGGCATCGAGTAGCGACCTAGAGAAAGGAAAGCAGTATTACCAGGAGCAATGCTCGTTTTGCCACGGCGAGCCTACGGGGAAACCGGCTATGCTGGCGAACGCTTTCTCTCCCCGTCCTCCACAATTCGTCACAAATCCCACAAAGCGTGAGACGTGGATGAACGCCTATTTAATACGGCACGGCATACGATGGAGTGCGATGCCAGCGTTCGGAAATCTGTCCGAGGCGGATGCGTGGCGCATTGCACTGTATCTCGATACGTTGAAGTCGAAGGCCCGCCAGAATCGCTGAAGGACTGACAAGCTCCGCACTTGCTCTTTCATCCCTACAAACAAAAGTCTCGTATTGACACTATACGCAGGTACAAGGTTGACACTTTGGGAAGCGCGGAATTCGGCGAATAGCCTGTTCACCCGTTTACAAGGAGGAAAGGATGAAACGCAAATTGCTGGCTGTGGGGATGTGTCTTGTCGCGGTGGCAGCGCTTGCCGCCAAACACACTGACTTTTCTGGCACATGGCAGTTGAATCCTGACAAGAGCAAGAACATCGGCATGATGGCGCAGATGGAGATGACACAAACGATCGCTCAGACCGATACGGCCCTCGATGTGACCACCCACACGAAATTTCAAGGACGCGACGACGACAGCAAGACTCATTTCGACCTTACAGGGAAGGAGGTTACGAATGAGGCGCCAATGCAAGGGCCGAGCCAAACCGTCAGCAAATGGAGCGGCGCCAACCTCGTCACCACGTGGACAAGTGAGAGCGCGGTGGCTGGCGGCGCCAAGGTCGTGCGTACCCAGACGCTATCACTTTCCCCTGACGGTAAGACCATGACCTTGGAATCCGTGAGGGGATCCAACTCACCGATTGTGATGGTGTTCGACAGAAAGTAGGAGTCATGGCTCGTTGGCTCGGCGTGTGCTTGCTGCTACTGATTGCAGCAGTCGGCACGGGCTTCTACGTTGTGCGTTCGACTGAGCGCCGTCCTCCAAGGCAGCACATGCGTATTGTGGAGCCCGAGCGACGGATGATTGGCAACACTGTGAACGCTACCGGAACCGTGCGACTGCGCGTTGGTTCCGAAGTCAGGGTGGGTTCACAGCTGTCTGGAATCGTGAAGAAACTGAATGTCACAGTTGGATCGCATGTAAGTACCGGCGACGTTATAGCGGAGATTGACGATGCTCCGGTTCAGGCGCGATTAGCCCAGGCGAATGCCCAGGCAGAACTCGATCGCGCGACCATGGAACGAGCCAAGGTCAATGCTGACCGGGCACAACAGCTCGGATCTCAAGAACTGATTCCCGTCCAGCAGCAGCAAGACTTGCAGCTTGCATTCCAGGAAGCAAAAGCGAAATACGAGAAATCGCTGCGCGATCGTGACCTCGTCAAGGTCGATTTGGGATATGTCCAGATCCGGGCGCCGATCACGGGAACGGTTGCGTCGGTCTCGACGCAGGAAGGTGAAACGGTAGCCGCATCGTTCACGGCTCCGACATTCGTCACGATCATCGCTGACAACGCGCTGCAACTTGTGGCGATGGTGGACGAGACCGATATCGCCAATGTGAAAGCCGGAAATCCGGTTTCATTTACGGTTGATTCGTACCCATCTCAGGATTTTCCGGGCAGGGTAGAAAGCATCGCCCCCAAAGCCACGATTGTGTCCGGTGTCGTCAATTACGAAGTCACAATCGAGATCCGCAAAAATGCAAAGCTACTGAAACTGGATATGACCGCAAATGTCACGATTCAGACTGCCCGGCATCTTGCGCTCCTATTACCCACTGCGGCTGTGCAGCGCGAGGGGGACCTGTCGTTCGTCTATGTTCCTGGCAAAAACGGCGCTGAACGTAGGTCGATTGTGGTAGGAAGCAAAGACGGAGGACAGATTGAGATCAAAAAGGGGTTAACCGGAGATGACGAGGTGTTGATTGTCTCCGATACGCCAAGGGGTAACGGTCCGCAACGCGAAGCAAAACCATCATCGTGAGTTGCAGAAATGATTCGAGTCGAGGAATTAAGCAAAACGTATATGCGGGGTGAGGGCACGCGCGTCGAAGCACTGAAGCGAATTTCATTCCAGATTGAGCTGGGAGAATTCGTGGTGGTGCGAGGCAGTTCAGGATCGGGAAAGTCAACGCTACTTAATGTCATCGGCTGCCTTGATCGACCAACCTCCGGCCGCTATTGGTTGGATGGTGAGGATGTTGCGTCATACAGCGACAAGCAACTCTCTCGAATACGGAATGCGAAGATCGGATTCATCTTTCAGTCGTTCAATCTTCTGCCCCGAACTACGTCGATAGAAAATGTTGAAATTCCGATGGTTTATGGCGACGGTCACGTAGACCGGAAGAAAGCGCTTGCCGTGTTGGAACGGGTCGGCCTGGGTAGCCGCTCCAATCACTTCGCAACGGAGCTTTCTGGAGGCGAGCAGCAGCGCGTCGCCATAGCGCGCGCACTGATTAACGACCCTGCACTGATCCTTGCTGATGAACCTACCGGCAACCTTGACCTGAATTCCGGACGAGAGGTCATGTCGTTGTTGCAGGGTTTGAACCGCGACGGCCGAACCATTCTGCTTGTGACACATGACGATTCGATTGCGGCCTACGGCTCACGTGAAATTCGGTTGAAAGATGGCTCAGTTGCTGCTGATTCGTCTATCTCGCGCTTACTCGCAATGAGAAGGGACGATGCATAGATGAGGAACGGCAAAGTTGCTACTCAAGCAATGCGGAGCATGGGTCGCTATCGGCTTCGCACCACATTAATGATGCTTGGGATCGTCGTGGGAATCGCCTCGCTTGCCATTTTGACCTCGATTGGCGAGGCCACAAAGCGTGAAACCATGCAGCGCTTCAAGAACATGATCGGAACCTTTGACACCATCATTGTCAGACCGGGCGGAGGCCGTTCGCGGGGCATGCCCACGCTGGTGAACGTTCCACCTACACTTCGCTTCGAAGACGCCGATGCGATTGCACAAATGTCCGATATCAAAACGGTAGCTGAGATGCAGGGCGCATTCGATATTGATATCAAGTACCGCGACCACGCAGCTTCGCCCGCTGTATTCGGCGTCAGCCCAAATTGGCTCGACCTGCGATCGGACAAAGTAGCCGATGGAAATTTCTTTACGGCAGATCAGGACAAGTCCCTGGCACGAGTCGCAGTGATCGGGATGGACGTGCGGAGCGCTCTTTTTCCAGATGAAGATCCGCTCGGGAAGACCATTCGAATAGCCGATGTACCGTTCCAGGTAATTGGGTTGCTGAAATCACGTGGTGCCGGTCCCGCAGGTGGCAGTCTCGACAATTTAATTCTGATTCCGGTCAATACCGCCTCCCGCCGGCTCTTTAACCGTGACTACTTGACCATGGTCATTGCTCAGGTCACGAACCCAGAGCGGAGTACGGAGACTGCTGACAAGGTTGCAGCGCTGCTGCGAGAGCGGCATCACATTCAGCCGCCGGCGCTGGATGATTTCGCTTTGACGAATCCCGCCGCAACGATGGCCCAGGTCACAAAGGCTGGCAGCACCTTGACGAAAATTCTCACCGGTGTGGCCGCCATGGCATTGCTGATTGGCGGCATCGTCATCATGAGTCTTATGTCTATAGCAGTTTCAGAGCGGCGCAAAGAGATCGGCGTCAGGCGCTCTGTCGGAGCAGCTCGAAATGACATTGTGACCCAATTTCTTTTTGAGGCAACGTTCGTTGCGTTCGTCGGTGGAATCATCGGAGTTGTGATTGGCTGGGGCGGAATGCAGATCGCTACTCGGGTTCAGAAGTTGCCGCAAATACTTGTCTGGCAGCCGTTCGCGATTGCTATTTTGCTGTCCATCGTCATAGGAATCAGCTTCGGTATCTATCCAGCTTGGAAAGCATCGCGTGTTGATCCCATTCAGGCACTGCGATCCTGAGATGAGCTTTCGTACGCTTCAAATTCTGCTCCGCGCATTTCGACTGTTGTGCCGATATCCCTTGCGTTCGTCTTTGCTACTGCTGAGTGCAGTCTTAGGAGTCGCTGGCGTTGTTTGCTCAGTTAACTACGGAGCAAGCGGTACGCAGCAGATCCTCGATCAGATTCGCCGGATGGGTACGAATGTGCTCATCGTCACGCCTGCCCAGAGCCAAGTGATTGCTGGCCGGGGACGCACCGGAGCGGCAGTAACGACACTGGTTGAACGAGACTATGACGCAATCAAACGGGATGTGACGACGCGCACTCGTTCATCGGCACTGGTGAGTCAAAGTTTCTGGAACAAAGCCGGCGATCTCTCCAAGAATGCTGTCGTAGTTGGTTGCGAACCCGATTACTTCGCAATCAAAGATTGGAGAGTTGAAGCAGGCGAGGGATTCGATGCGCGCGAGGAGCGGACATCGGCCCGAGTCGTCTTGCTCGGCCACACAGTTGCTTCCGACCTGTACGGACAAGCATCGCCGATTGGCCAACGCGTAATGATCAATCGGGTGCCGTTCATGGTTATCGGAGTACTGGCTGAACGCGGTCAGGGGCTTGATGTCAGCAATGAAGATAATCAACTTTATGTACCGCTCACGACAGCAATGCGTCGGCTGATGAATACAGACCACTACGCGGGAATTGTGGTCGAAATCGACACGCTGAATTCAATGGATGCCGCCGCCAAGCACATTCGGACCTTACTGCACCAACTGCATCACATTCAGGCAAATCGCCCGGACGACTTTCAGGTTCAGAATCAGAAGAGCCTGCTGGACACGGAGTTGGCCGCAGCAGATCGGCTGAATTTTTTCCTGCGCTGGATTGCGGCCAGTGCGTTAGCAGTCTCTGGTCTTGGAATTGTCGCGATCACATCGATTGCTGTTAAAGAACGCACGCACGAGATTGGGACTCGCCGCGCTCTGGGTGCTACAGCCACGGACATATTTCTGCAGGTGACATGCGAAACCGCAGTTCTCGCATTCATAGGCGGACTACTTGGGATAGCACTTTCATGGCCCGCCTCCCGATTCATTAGCGACTCTGTTGGTCTGCCGTTTGTGTTTGATCGCCAGAGCGCCACTCTCGCTTTCATTGCCGCTGGCACTCTGAATCTCACATTTTCAATATTGCCGTCCCGCCGGGCCGCATTGATTAGCCCAATTGAGGCGCTGCGGTACGAATGACGCCGCGAATACTCCGTTCGCGGCGTCAGGCGCTAAACCCTATTCGGTCATTCCTTTACAACCTCAATATGTTCAACCGAAATGGCTTTCGAGCCGCCGCGCTCGTAAACATGCCCGGTTACCTTCACCAGCTTTCCCGCAAAAGGAAGCAATTTCTGCCGGATGTCGGTATCGGGAATTTCGGATGACATTGGGTGATAGACCTCTTCGTCTTTGGTTAAGATAACCAGCGGTGAGCCCGCGCGGATACAGGCTTCAAGGCATCCGTTTGGTAGCGGCTTCACTACCTCATGGAAGCGATGAACGCATCCGGCGTCTCGCAAATAACCGACAACACTCTTTGTCGGAGCATCGCCCTGTTTGGACGACTCTCCGAACAACGCGATGGCTGCGATCATGACCACGGTGAAACGAATTAGATTCTTCACTTGTTTTTTCTCCGATTCGGCACTGATATAAAAATTGTTGTCCCTTACTGTGCTCCAACAGTTCAGATATCATCGAAGTATGAATGCAACGAAATCGCTCTCCAAGGCGGCATCGTTAATTGCTGACCCATCCCGTTCCGCCATGCTCTGGAGCTTGCTCGGAGGAGAGTCCCGTCCCGCGAGTGAACTCGCGATGATTGCGAATGTTTCGCCTCAAACGGCGAGTAATCACCTAAAGCTTCTCCTTGACGCCGGGTTTTTGAACGCTAAACACGTTGGGAGGAACAGGTTCTATAAGTTGGGAGCACCTACAGTTGGCATTGCGCTCGAATCGCTAGCTGCCGCCGCAGGAGGCAAGGTGAACGGCATTGCCCAACAGACCGCCCCCGAGATCGTCTTCGCGCGGACCTGTTATGACCATCTTGCTGGAGAACTTGGCGTAGCAATTCTGAAGCGCTTGCTACACCTCAAGTACATGCTGGAGGACGGGAAAAATTATCGGCTAACCAGTCGCGGTGAGGAATTCTTTGATGACCTCTTGAAAGACGGAGGGATGGAAGTCAGGCGGCGTCGGCTTGCGTATCCCTGCCTTGATTGGAGCGAGCGTGTCCCACACCTGGGCGGCGCGTTAGGAGCCGTTCTGCTCTCATGGCTGCTTCGCTCCAACGCGATCGCTCGACACCGTGGCACTCGCGCAGTCCGCGTGACCGATATGGGACGCAATTTGCTGAATGAAGTCCTTGGAATAAAACTGAACAGAATGGGAACAGCAATCCTCGCGCAAAAATGAGTCGCGTCATTCGATCCTTAAGCAAGGCTTCCCTGTTGTGGCTGGGCATCATGAAGGCGGTGTAACAGCTAGCAGGCAAGAACAAGGTGCTGAAGTGTTCATCTCCGGGCAGGAGGAAATTTTGGGAGCGATTGTTGCCCTGTTCGTGCTTTGGTAACAGGGTTACGAACTCTGACGTCCTTAGCTTCTGCAGGAGGCGGTTACTTGTGGTCACTTCTGCAAATCTGTACCCAGTCCCAATTCTTTTGCTTTTTGGATTAAGTCTTGGTGGTCAATTTGGAACACAATCTCAAACGAGTCGCCACTGACAGCTAAGATGTACGTCGCGAAATTTCGGCAATCTACGGACTCGCCTGTGCTCCTCACGAATCGCATTTTCCAAACGGTCTTCACCAAAACGTAATGTGAGTCCAGCTCGATTGCGTCAGTAGACTCGATGATCGACGAAATCAATCCCAGCGACTTAAAGAACTCCTTTCTCCGTGGAAGAACTTTTAGAAAGTCTTCCTTTTTTACAGATCGGACGCCTTTTGGATCTGCAAACATGAAAACGTCGGCGTAAGAAGTCGCGATTCGCTGAAGCTCAAAGTTGATGTTTGCCGTCTGATATTCCTCGAAGAACCGTCGTACCCTTTCCTCCAAGTCGGTCACTCGAACTCCTATAGTCGCAGTCAGTTGCAGTCGAAAGAAAACGTTACGGGACAGTCCACTCGTCCTCTCACGTCAGGCTGACCTTATGTGCGCTTTGTTTGAAACGCGCCGCAGATGCTAGTTTGGTTGCAATCCGCCAACAATCGCTGACACGACATGTTTAATGAAAACTTCATCGGCCGGCCCAACCAGCTGGCCCAGGAAGTGAGAAATAAACACTCGGTGTAAGCAAGCACCAAAAAGAAGAGAGTAGATCGCCTTTGGATTCACCCGATGATCAATACGCCCGAGTTTCTGTTCCGCGCGAATATATTTTTCCAGAGCAGCCATGGACAGATGCGGGCCTTCATTACGGCGACTCAATTCCTCTCGATGAGCACGCAACAATTCCGGTTCCGCAAACAATGAAGCGGCTAATGGGACCACCTGGCGCATAAAAGCCAGCGCACCGCGAACCACAGTCTCTAGATTGGCTCGCACCGTTTGTCGTCCAGCAAGATATTCAAGCTCCCGCAGCGGACCGGTCATGGGTGGCAGACTTTGCCGAAGCAAAGCAAGAAACAGGTCCACGCGGTCTGCGAAGTGAACGTAGAGCGTGCCATCCGCACAGCCGACTTCACGAGCAATCTCGCGAGTCGTTGCACGCGCTAAACCCTTTTCCTGTACCACTCTTTTCGCCCCATCCAAAATTAGCTGCCGAGTTTCGGCTTTGTCGCTGGGCATCAGATTGTGACCTCTCGCTCGTGAAGACTGCAAAACATAAAGAAGAAGTTAATGAGCATACGCTCACTTGTACGGTTAGATCTTAACACGAAGTGTAGCGATTATCGCTGACGACCGGGGCCGCCAACTCGTGAATCTTAGGCTTGACATGAGCAGTTGCTCATTTATAATGAGCAAATGCTCATATTTTGGGAGGTGGAATGAAATCCGCATTCTTCATCGTTGGCATTGTCCCGTTGCTGTTCTCAAACAGCGCCCTCTATGGTCAACACACAGTTGAGAACAGCCCGACACGGGCTATTTGTCGCGCGCGACTCGCGCTTTCCGCGTCGGCCAATGAGCCGGTTGATCTTAAAGACGTTCCTGATCCGTCCAGCCGCATTGAAACGACAAGTGTCTCAGGCGGAATGTGCGCCGGGAGATTAGGTGTAGGTGCAAAGGCGCGATACTTTGCGCAGCACTCATTCACGCCCGGGGCTTTCGCTAGCCCGCTGTTCACAGTCGCGCCTGAACTCGCGAAGCCACCCTCTCGCTATCCGAGGCAATGGCGAGACGGCGTAGCGGGTTTCGGCAGGATGTATGGGGATGCCCTTGCGTTTCAGACGGCCGCGCAAACTGGAAGATTTTTGACTGGCGCTGCTTTCCACGAAGACCCGTGCTATTCGCTTTCAACGAATCGAAACCCACTGGCACGAGCGATATATGCCATCAGGTTCACCGCACTCGACAAATCAGATTCTGGTCACACGACCTTTGCGCTCTCAAATTTCGTCGGCGCCGCTTCTGCTGGATTCGTTGGAGGTGCTTACCTACCTGCTGGCTACAACGACAGGAGTCACGCCCTCAGCCGAATGGGCATCGCATTCGGCGGTTTTGCTGCGGCAAATCTGGCATCTGAGTTCAGTCCCGAATTGCGCTGGATCGGGAAGAGATTGCACCTCCCGCGATTGATCGTGGGGACGAGTGGCATTAAAGAGGATGCGCTTGCTGAGCGGGAAGCTGGAACTGTTTGGAAACAGATGTGAGGAGATACCCAAAGGTCAGGAGCTTATTGCTGTGAGAACCCTCTTAATTCGAATGCCAACAATTGGTATTTTTCTGTTCTCAACGTCGCTTTTCGCGCAGTCTGGAGCGGCGCGAGAAAACGTGCTCCGCGTCGAGATTGACGGGCTACGCAATGCACGAGGACAGGTGGTATGTGCGTTGTTTTCGTCGGCGCATGATTTTCCGAAAAAGGCCGAAAAGGCTGTCGCACACGCGAGGTCCGACATCGTTCATGGACAGGCGACGTGTGAATTTCCAAGCATCGCGCCTGGAACGTATGCCGTGTCGGTTTTTCATGACGAGAATTCCAACGGCAAGTTGGACACAAACTTTATGGGAATTCCGCGTGAGGGCGTAGGCGCCTCGAACAACGCGAAGGGGCGGTTTGGACCTCCTAAATTCGCTGCAGCCGCGTTTCAATATTCAGGTGGTCTCATGCCGCTGAAGATCACAATGATCTACCTGTAGAACGTCCTATGAGCAAAATCGCGACCATCAAACAATCAACTTGCATTCTCAGTGGAGTGGCTGGCGTCTGTGGCGTTCTTCTGCTGGCGGGCTCGTTCGCTCTCGTCACTGGTCCGCCTGCAGGGGCCAATAGCACGCAACTAGCTGAATTCGCCCAGCAAAACTACGCGCGGGTATTGTGGGGAGCCTGGATGCAGGCAGTGGGGCCTGTGTTGATCGTTCTTTTCGCCTTCTCACTGGTTCATGCAGCCAGAGCGACCCAACAACTCGCAGGATGGATGACTTTCTTCGGAGCCAGCGTGCTGATGACGGTGAGTCTCATCGAAATCACGTTCTACATCAGTGCTCTCAATCGGCAGCCCGAGATGATGCCATTCATAAGTCTGAAGTTCATTGCTGCGGTGCAGCACCTTTACTTCATGGTCGCCGCCCCGGCGTTGTTCTTACCGTTGGGCATCATCCTTGTCCGCTCTCGAATTCTTCCGAAGTTGTTCGGATATTTGGCGATCGCGCTGGCGGCCACGTTTGCAGCTTTGGCTGGAATTTTTCTGTTGAATCTGACCCTGCCCGACGCGGTCACTGCGTTCGGGGGGATTCAGGCTCTTTGGTGGCTAGCTGGCGCCATTACCCTCATTATCCGCAGTGGAAGGATCTCTAGCGAATCAGGCGACGGCTCGATTTTTACCTCGGCGTGACACATAAACCGGAGGTCCATCTGCCGACCAGCAAAAGAGGAAAGCGCAAAACGAAACCACACATCACACCAGAGCAGTTTGAGCAGCTCGTGAACGAAATTCCAGAACCGTACTCCACGATGGTTTATGTGGCGGTTTACTCGGGATTGCGGGTAAGCGAGTTGATCGGATTGCGATGGGAAGATGTGCATGCCGATTCAATTACAGTTGATGAACGCTACTGCCGTGGTGATTGGGGAGAACCCAAGAGCGACTGCAGCAACGCCACCATTGGAGTGGATCGGTCGGTTATTGACCGCATCCAGCGGTTGAAATCTTTGATCGTGATCGTGAGAGCAGGCCGGGCAAAGCGGCGCTACAAAGCTGTGAAGTCCGCCCCACCGAATGATCTCGTTTTCCAGTCCATCAAAGATGGAAAACCGATGCGCGATAACAATGTGCTGGTTCGGTTCATTAAACCCGCTGCGCGAAAGCTTGGCATCGAGTTTGTGAACTGGCGCTCGTTGCGCACCTCTTACGCGACTTGGCTGATCGAGGCCGGGGCAAATCCCAAAGATGTACAAGGCCAGATGCGACACTCGCGCATTGCCGCGACGATGGACATCTACGCACAATTTGTTCCTGAGTCGCAGCAACGCGCAATTAGCAAAATGAGTGCGATGGTTCAGCAGCGCTTGGCAGCGAAACACGCCACCGAAACGCAGGCCTCGCAAGTGATTTATGGATCGCAGTTGGTGCAGTGAATTGGAACCAAACGGAACCAAATGGAACCAAAACGGCGGAAAGGGCACTGCCAAGTGCTTGAAAACATGGTGGCCAGGGACGGAATCGAACCGCCGACGCCAGCCTTTTCAGGGCTGGACTCGGAAAAAGTCATCTTGTTGATTAGGCACTGGTTAGCCCTCTCCATTGCACCGGTTTCAGTGCGGTTTATTGGAACCATAGTGGAACCAAAATTTCGGCTCGCCGGAACGCCTCAGTTCCATTTCATTGCTTCTTGCGCATCCACGGCGGAGCAGTCGAATCCGCTTGAAAACATAAACGCAAGTACTTACGCAGCGCGAGCGGCAACAAAAGTACACGCCAGCAGCAGTAGTAGTCCAGGTTCACTGGTTTGCAAAAATTAGCGGAGGCGCATGGAAAATCTCACGTGGTTTCCGCACGTGATCGCTAAGCCAAAGAGGTTCTTGGCGGAGTCAACTCTCGCAGCTTCGCTGTCTTAATCTGCTTTGCGAGACCGAGAATTTTGAGCAGCCAGATGCCGTACCAGTTCATATCAACTTCGTACCACTTCAGGCCGTGACGCGATGAAGTCGGATGAGCATGGTGGTTGTTGTGCCAACCTTCGCCGAACGTTAACAGCGCGACTAGCCAGTTGTTGGTGGACATGTCGTGCGTGGGAAAACGCCGGGAACCCCAGACGTGCGTGGCTGAGTTCACCAGCCAAGTGGCATGCAGACCAACAACAGTACGGAGGAAGATACCCAACAACAAAAACGGCAGTCCGCCGAGCGCCAACAGCACGATCCCAAGGACGATCATGGGAAGGTAATGGAATTTGGTGATCCAGACATAGAACTTGTCTTTCGCGAGATCGGGCACGTAGTGCGCCAAGGTAGAAGTGTCGTGGTGCATGGATCTGCCGGTCAGAATCCACCCCATGTGTGCCCACCACTTGCCATCTACGGGAGAGTGCGGATCGCCTGGCTTGTCGGAATACTGATGATGAATGCGATGCGTTGCAACCCAGAATATCGGCCCACCCTCAAGTGCCAGGGTTGCGCAGATGGTAAGGAAGTATTCAACCCATTTTGGGGTCCTGTAGCCTCGATGGGTGAGCAGCCGATGATAGCCCATACCAATTCCGAGACTTCCAGACACCCACCACAAGAAGACCGCCACGAAGAATGCTTTCCACGTAAAGAAAAACAGAGCCGCAAGCGCTCCGATGTGAAATGCGATCATGAAAAAGGCGGTAATCCAGTTAATTTGATTGTCGGCGGACGGTTTCTTGGCTATGGCCTCGATGTGCATGGTTTCCTTCTCTATCTCATTAGATATCGAGGCCACACAAATGAAGCCCCTCTTTCTGTAATACTTGCGTAATACCGATTCGGGTCGATGCGAATGCAAACAAGTAGAAATTAGTCTTTTAATCGAAAATTGCTTCCGCTATTTCATCTGATCAGTGAGTTACTCGTGCAACCCAAAGCGGCAGCTTTAGAACATTGAAAGAAGGCTATAAGGTCGAATATGACGCCGGACAAGGATAGAAACGACCGCCTGCTAGCATCGGCCTGCAAAACTGGGCATCTCTGCCGAACATCTACTTGCTTCCGATATCCCTCCGGCTCAGTTGCGACTTGTTGATTGAGCGCCCAGGATCCTACGCTCTGGGTGGGAGAGATTGATCATCTGTGGATTGCTGCGGTTTCTCCCGAGCTTCGTTAACTGTAAGCGAGCGGCCGTTAATATCTTTTCCATTCAGCAGCTTCATGGCCTGTTCAGCTTCGCCGTCAGACATTTCAACAAATCCGAATCCTCTTCCTTTTCCCGTGTCTCGTCGCACCACTTTGGCGCTGTTCACAGTCCCATGCTGTGCGAATATCGCTTCCAGTTGCTCGTCTGTGAGCGTGAAGCCGAGATTACCTACGTATAGTCTCATCCTGTCGCCTCGATAAGGCGTTTCCGTGAAGCGATCACCGCGGAAGCACCCGTCCAAAAAGCAGTTATCTGTAACGTTTCGGAGATCCTCTTGCCGGATTACAGTTCTCGGCCTGGGTGAGCGACTTCCATTCGCTGGAGTTGCTCGCGCCATTCATCGCGCTTGGCTCGCAAAGAGCTAATGAATTGACAATCTCCATCCTGCAGATTCGGATGTCCTTCATAGACCTGGGCTTCAGTTTCACACACATTCGCCAGGCGCTCACAAAAGTTGCGGTACAGCTTCTCGACAGGTCGCACCGTCTTTTCCCTTCAAATTGCTTATCAAAAAGTTCCGATGCCAGCCATGCTCCCTGGCTACGGATCGTACTGCCCTCAGCCACAAGTCACTAAGCATAAATGTTTTGTTGCCACTGCCGCTGTTCAATTTTGCTCATGCACACTTGTATGGAAATGAAGGCAGGAGAAGAAACGTGTTCGAGGCATTCGGAAAATTGCATCCTTGCTCAGCAGACTTGAAGATGCCATCTGTCGAATTATTGGCTGTCACATGCTCGAAGTTTTGGGAAAGCCTTCTCGACATCCTCCCAGGCCAGGCGCATCGCCTCTAACTCGGTCTTTCCGATGAACCGGTAAAAGTCCATCGCCCTGTCCCTGGCTCGTTCCTCTTCAGCTGTCAATTGCGTTCTTGTTTGCATAAAACTCTTTTCATAACGATTGAGTGCTGCGATGAGTGATCTGCGCCGCACGTATTTGATCGCGCCTTGCCTCACCGCTGCACAAAAGGTTGAGTGATTCTTGCACGTCCAAGCGGAATCATTCGTAAGAATTTCCAATTGCGGAGCAGAGGGCATTTTGGGTGCTCAACAGCGTCATCCGCAACATCTCAGGTGAAGTGGGTAGGTTTGCCAACTTGCTATAGCAGCCCGACAAACGCAACAGCACGGTAAAGAGATCTGCGTCTCCGTCAGCGGGAATGATCATTTTACGATTGCCGGAGCAGATACGGTCGTAGCATTTATTTTGCCGGAAGTCGAACTCGGCACAATTTGCGCGGCCTGGTGAATCCTTTCGGCGATGCTTTGCAACACTGTGCTCTGCTGCAAGTGCCGCGAATGTCCAGTCACGACTACATACGGTATTCCAAGAAAGCGTCGGGCATGAATGCCAGTGATCTCGAACGCGTTGAACTTGGACGCTCGCGTCTTTTTTAAGACGCGAATAGCTGCACAGCGTATGGCAGTACCGCTCCAGGATCCCCAAGACGTGCCGCTGACAGCTCCTCCCATAAACATGAGGTTCCAACCATCTTCACGAATCTGCCGATCCAGATCGTCGCCGCCCAAGTTCGTGATCGCCTGCCATTCATCGCAGAAAGTTTCTCTTTGCACCCAGACGGATTCCGGAACGAACGTATCCGTCCGTACCAAAACAGTTCCAATTCTCAAAGGATTTGACATCTGGCAAACTCCTTGGGCCGCGTGTGGCTGAGGCTTCGCGCACCATTCCGCGAGTGGCGTCTAAACCGCGGCGGCTAAACCCTCGATCTTTCGTTGCCGGTTTGTAGCGAGGCTTTCTTGAGTTACTCCCAGCAGCAATGCCAGCTCTGCAATGTCCAAATCTGTCGGGGCGCTAATTCCTTTTGCTAAATCGCTCACATGTTGGATCGTACAGCCAAGACTCACGGCAACGTCGTAGTTGCTCAGATGAAGTTGTTGCATTCGACGGCGCAGGAGTTGGTGGAAAGACATTTCGTTCTGTTCCTCCTCGGGAACGCCGTATTGCGTGTCGGCGTCCTGGGATAGCTCCGCAGCCAAGTCGTTCTCCGCCGCAGCTATTGGGCTTCTCCCATCGATCTCTTGTCTAAGAAACTCGCGTGTGCTGGTCAAGGTGGCTAGAACGCGGGGTGGAAGATGCTCTCGTAAACCCAACGACTTGGGATTTCGAATCAATTGGCCCAATATTTCGTAGATATCGTTAAGTTGCGTCGTTCTCGCCGGAGCTAGCATATTGATCTCCAATCGGCCGACTACTGCAGAATCCTTATTAACTTATACGGCATCCATCGACGTATGCCTGAGCCGTTTTATACAACCTTCGAAGCGGTCCGCAAATCGAAATGCCCTCATTCCGCCATCGTGATCCCGCTTAAGGTGTCGGATGAGAAGTCGCTCGACTGACGGCTCTCATCCGCACTGATGATGCTTAAGCGACTGCAGCCTGGGTTGCGGTTACATTATGTGATATGGAACTGATCACGCCTGAAACGCGCACTTTGGGCGGACCGTCCAGGTACTTATCCAGCGTCTTCAACACGGTGGGATAGGTACTGCTGTTGTAAGCGTCGGCCTGCTCCTTCGAATCCCAGAAGCTGATCGCGGTCACATAACTATCATTGTCACCCGACAGAGCAAGTTCGTCGCGGAATCCCGCCTGTTTGCGCAGCATGGGTACGATTTCCTTTTCGAAGGTCTGTTTGAAATCACTGAGAGTATTCGGCTTCAGGTGAATGGAAACGTTTCGAGCAAACATGGCAACCTCCTTAAGGTTGTAGTCGGTTGCTAAGAGGGAAAACTTCAGAAGGACTGACTTAGTTCAGAGGATCTGAAAGAGGATAGGAAGTCTCACTCATCTGTGACCGTACGCTTCCATAAGACAATAGTCAAACGCAGCACTAATAATCTGCAGGCATTCATTCACCAGACTTATTGGGTACCACCGGGTTTCCGTTTAGCGCGTGCTGCTGCCGGCCACGATACTCGGCGGCGATAACCTGGGCGTCCAGAATTCCGTTTCCATCGCACCGTGGACAAACCATAGCGTGATTGATTGTTCCGATACCCCGACACAAAGGGCACTGCGCAATGTTTTCCGCAGTCATGACGCAACGATACTCTGACCGGAGGCTCTGGTCTGAGCAAAAGTGCACAGGTCATGAAGCGATTCACTCCGTGACATTTTGATTCGATTCGCCTGTTGCGCCTGGGAACAGCAAGCCTATGCCGCTGCTTCGGGACGAAGCACCGGTGAAATCATTCGGAGGATTGCCATCAGCTCTGAAGTGAGAATGCGAGCATCCTCCCTGCTGATACCTGCTTTTGCAGCTCGCGCATATTTTACCCGAGCGCGGTCAAGCCTGGCGGTAATGACGGCAGGCAGGAAGTGCGTGTGCTGTAACAGTGCAGATACGTATTTTTCGTAACAGAGCCGGAGCGCGTCGGGGCGCGCGATTGCGTGATTATTCAACAATTGCGCTGCGGCACAAGCTTGTTCAGCAGCAAAGGCAAGAGTGACTACGCTATCCCAATTTGGACTCGTCATTTATTTATCCTGCCATCGTCCCATGTGACACTTCGGGCCCAGGGTAGAGCAGCACAAGTTGGGACCGGACATCGACACTATCCCGCTGCCCTTTTCAGGGAACTCGACGCCTTTGCTGCGATCGGAGGAGCACTCTTCTTGGGCGACGCCACTGACAGCGAAAAGTCAATGATGTATCGCACCGCATTGAGGCAGAAGATGCAGGGCGTCTCCATTACCGTAGCTCCAATTTCAGACTCCACGTTCAATGGGAATGAACGCAAACATTCGGTGCATGTCAATACGATGTAAGGGACGCCACGGGCATCTTTGCCATTGCGGGGAACCCACACGGGAGTGGATTGCCTGGTGTGAGTGCTGGCCTGTGAAGCTGCGGTTAAAAGCAAATCAGCGACGAGTCTCAACAGAATCTCTGGATTGTTCGCGCCTTTTGCATAAAACGCGTCAGCGATGACACCGCCCGGCACGGGATCTCCAGCTTCAAAGGCGCCGCTCATGGCGACCACCAGAATTTGTGGGAAGCGGCGGCGGATCACCGACAGGAACTCGAATCCTGACATCTGCGGCATATTCAGATCGGAAATAATCAATTCCGGCATATGAGTCTTAATCTGCAGCAGCGCGTCAAAGCCATTTTCTGCAGCTTTGACGTCGTATCCGCGAGCTGCCAACAACATCGACATGGTAGCGCGAATGCTCGGATCGTCGTCGACAATGAGAATTCGCTCTTTGGGAGTGTTCAACATGGGGATCTCCTCACCGCAATTGCAGCGGCAAGAGAGTCTCTCATTCGGAGACTCCGGAATCTGTTCAACTTTGAACAGCTCAGAAAACTTCGGCGAGAAAGTGATTATGCTTTGCCGATGTGCAGGATAATTGGTTTCTTTACTTTCTTCGGGCGTCTCTTGCTTTTCTGTAATCTTCTCGACATAGCGCGATCATAGCCAAAAGAGTCGACAGATACTGTGCAACTTTGTACAGACTGATTTCTGGGATTGCGGAATATCCAGACCGTATCACCGAATCGCGCTGTATAAAACAGCTCAGCGAAACTTGCGTTAAAAGATCCAAACTAGTGACTGAGTTCGTTCCAGCAGCACGGAGGGCGAGGCCCTGGAGGCTATTTGTGGTTTTGATTATGGGCGCAGTCGCAGTTACGGGGATTGGAATTGCTATTGTAGTCGGCCTAGTGCTTTTTCTTCTAATTCTGCTGAAGCTGAGTTTTAGAGGATTGCCAGTCAAGAGCGCAGTTATTGAGATACAGCCGAAGCCTAAGACAGCACGCAAATAGCAATTACCACGCTCACCTTGTGATGATCTTAGGAATCACTGGGCGGACTGCGCTTTTCAGGCCGCAGGCCGAGATCTGATGCCCCACAATCGAACCTGTGGGCTTCTGGTACACGGGGATGTCACAATCTCTCCAACTCCGCCACATCGCAGGCAGAGTGGACCACTTCCGCCTGTCCGTCGGTTCTTGCATACTGGGCACTTCTGATTCATGCTCATAATTCAACTATGGCTCACTCCAGAGGAGCTTTGCGTGATTTCACCGGGGAGGCCCTTCGAGTGTCTCGTCCCGCGCTGCTGCCGCAGATTCGTCCTTCAGCTTCGTGGCCACACTAAAAACATCGCCGAGTAAGGCCTCGTCCGCAGGCAGAACGGGCCGCCCCATAGCGTAGTCCACCGCGCGCATAAGGTCGTCCCCTCCTAGAGAGTACTCCTGGTTATCGATCGATAACTTCACAAAACTCAAGAACCGATGATGCGAGGTGATATAGATCTTTTGTGCGCCGGTGTACTTTATGCCGTTCATTTCGTAAATAGTGACCGCATTCATGATTTCTGAGCCCATAAGTCTCCTGACTTCCTCATTCCATTCGGCGCAGTGGGCCAACGAGAGCGGAACCAGCTCACTCGGTAAAGCAGCAACTATGCTGCTAAGGAAAACGATCGCATTGGCAAGCGACCTGCGCCAAATGTATTAAAAGGCTGAATTCAGGTCCCGCGCTGTGCAAAACAGCTCAGCGGGTTTTGCCGGCAAGGTCCACAGTAGTAGTTAGAGTGCCTTGACTCATTTCTCCGCACAGAGGATCACGATATGTCATTGACAGAAGGCAATCTTCGCATTCACCAGGTGTATCGCGAGTTAGACAGCATCCTGGGTACTGGCAGCTTGGTTTCCCGGCTGCCTCAAGCTCTGGTGGACCGCCTGAATGCCATGCGAGGGATGCTGCTAGAAGCATTGATCAACTCGACTGAAGCGGATTCGTATGGCGATTTGCTCGCTGCAGAACTATCGGAGAATGTAACCGCCGAACGTTCGTCGCTCGATGTTCCACGTCCATCTTCGCAAACGGCTGGTGTTCACTGTTGATCAGTGCGCAATGTTCAAACAGAACATAATCTGTGACTGAGAACCTCCGAAAGAAGCAACTAAGCTGAATTGCGCTAATCGCCTTTTGTTCTATCGAATGTTTCACCATCTTTCAAGGAAGGACCAAATGAAAACACTTCAAAAGCAGTTGTTGTGGACTCTAGCTCTGGCTGTAGGCAGCACCACGGTAGGCGTTATGCAAGTCACCGCTCAGGACGGCGGCCGTGGTCAGGACCAAGGCTCCCACAGGTCTTATAGCGAAAGATCCGGCAGTCCTGCGTATCAACAAGGCATGCAGCAGGGACAGCAAGATCGAAACGAGAATCGTGATCGGCAATACCGGGGACAGTATCAAAACCCTAATGACCGAGCAGACTATCAGGCAGGTTATGACCAGGGCTACAGCGGCAACAGCCCAAACAATCGCGACGCCAGACGCAGTCACGGACGCGAGGACCGCGACGCGTACGACTCCCGAAACGGAACTTACAACCACTCGGACAGCCAGGCGCAGAAGGTCGGCTATCAAGACGGAATAAACGACGGCAGCGCCGATCGCCGATCTGGGCACAGCTCCCGGGCCACGCAGCAGCAGGCCTACAAACATGCCGATCACAACTACAGCGTGATTTATGGCGACCGGCAGCAGTATAAGAACGTGTACCGTCAGGCTTACCAACAAGGCTATCAGCAAGGGTATAACGCCGGAGTTTCTTACCGTCGTTAAAAGTGCGCTATCAGGATCGGCGTGGCGTTGCCCCGCGAACAAGAGCAGCGTCCCCAGTCCACGACAACCGAGTGGCCGGTAATCCGAAAGCAGAACTCAGCGAGGCGATCGGCTTACTCGTATTGCAATCTAAAAAGGGAAACAACATGATTTCAGACGCAGCAATCGAAATCTTCAAGAGCGCGTCCATTCAGCCGAGATTTCTGACATTAACGCAGAATGATGTGATCAAACTCGAATTACTTGCTAAAGAAGTGAAGGAGATTCTGGCTCGAGGCGTGGCCAGCGACAACACGCCCGAATGGCTGAAGCCTCATGCCAATGGAAACGGTTCTGCCAAGTGAGACCGGCCTGGATATGACATACTCCGCATAAAATTCGGGAATTCCAAAAATGGGCATCGTGACAAACCGAGGTAAAGCGTGCAGCCGGTTTGGCGCATCTCGAGCACCCGTAGGCCGAAGTTGGCGTACACTTGATTATGCACGTACGGAAGGAGGCTGTGCCGTGGCACGCCGCTCACCAAAGACCCTACTCGAAGCTCCCACCTCGAATGCGCGCATCCAGGAACTCGACGAGAAGAACGCCGAACGGACTCCCCGTATCCGTCTGGCGTTCGATCCAGACTTGCTCTTAAAGAAGCTCGGCAACGGAAAAACTGTTCAGAGTTATCGCGACAAGCAGTCGATATTCTCTCAGGGCGACCTTGCCGATGCAGTCTTTTACATTCAAAAAGGAAAAGTGAAGATCACCGTGGTCTCCAAACGGGGAAAAGAAGCGGTGATAGCTATTCTCCAGGAAGGCGATTTCTTCGGCGAGGGGTGTTTGTCAGCTCAAGCTTTGAGGATTTCCACAGCCAGCGCCATGCAACGTGCTGATGTTGTGCGGCTGGATAAAAAAATGACCGTCGGCCTGCTCCAGAAAGATCCGCAATTTGCCGAGATGTTCATTGCCTACCTTCTCTCCCGCAACATTCGCGTTGAGGAAGATTTGGTGGATCAGTTGTTCAACTCCAGTGAAAAACGGCTTGCCCGGCTGCTGCTTCTTCTTGCCCATTATGGAAAGGATTCAAAGCCGGAAACGGTAATTCCCAAAATGAGCCAGGAGACGCTGGCGGAAATGGTCGGCACCACACGCTCGCGCGTCAGCTACTTCATGAACAAGTTCAGGAAGATGGGCTTCATTGACTACAACGGCAGCCTGCACGTGCACAGTGCCCTTCTCACGGTAGTGCTTCGCGACTGACTTTCCGGCGGTGGCTGCCCCAATGGAGGCTCCGAGCGTAAATCACGTCATTGCTGTCATTCGAGCAGAATCTCGTCAGCTCCGTCGTGCAACTTTGTCGCCACGAGGATGGCCAAAACAGTAGCGACATCGCGAACATTTCCTGCGATGCTTATCAGCGCCTCTGACACGCGCGGATGCTCTTCGGCCAGTGCTTCAAGGCGCGTACCGATGTTGTGAAGCTGCTCAACTTCGTCCAGGATCGCATGGAAAGCCATTGTTGCCCGTTTTCATTTGCAGGCTAAGCGAGGGAAGACTTCAGATGGACTGCTTAGTTCAGAGAACCTGAAAGAGGAAAGATAGTAACTGCCTCATTTCTAATGTAGCAGGTTAGGAAGTCTCCTGGATGGTTCAAATTGACCTTCTATTCCCTGGCAATCTTGAGATCATAAAGACGTGGGCAAGAAGAAAATCACGAAGCGATCGACGAAGGCGACTCTCGCCGACGTCGCCAGGGAAATGGCCAAGTCCAGAGTGGCTACATCTGCACGAAGCCTGCATTTACGTTCCAAGAAAACTATCTATGGCGAGTGGCGTTCCACAGGCCCGACGTCCGAGTCGTGTGGAACGAAGTCCGACTATCTGGGAGTTTTGCCCGACAACGAGGCTGCTGATCCCCTCAGGTCCGACCAGTAACTCAAATCCCGGTGAGTCGATGATGTGTGAGCCACCTCGTTGAGGCACAATATGCAACACGGCTTCGCAGGCCGATGCCCATTTCCTTTCCTGGAGCGGCCCGTGGGATGGAGCGAAACGGGTTGCCGGCATTGCTAACTCATGAGCTTCTTTGACAAGCGCACGGCATGTGTCCTCAGCACGATTGTGCTGTTCGCGCTGGTGGCAGGATTCATTTACGGTGCTCGTCGTATTCTCATTGTCTTCTTGTTCGCGGTTCTCTTTGCTTACTTGCTGGAGCCTTCGGTATCGCTGGTTCAACGTCGCTCGAGGCTCTCGCGAGGCTCGCGCTCGCTAGCGATTCTCCAGGTTTATGTAATCCTGCTGCTCATCATCTCAGGAATCACAGTAGGGATTGGTCCCCGCGTGGCAGATGAAGGCCGAAGGCTTGCGGCCGCTCTTCCCAGTCTGTTGGATCAGAGGGAGGTATTGCTTTGAGCTTTCGTGAAGTCTTTCCAGTTGACCGTCACAGCGCACTCCAAAATCCGATCAATGGTGGTTCGCCTAACAACGCGTCCGTTACTGCTGCCTGGATTCATGTGTCCGCCTCCCCAAGACTTGGCTGGAGCTAAATCCATTGTGCTCTCAGACACGGGCACAACACTGTGCAAGATTGCTCAGATGTAAATCCTCGGAGACTTCATTATGAAATCCATCGGAAGTTTGGATCGGAAAAGTGCTTGAACTCGGCGCAAAGGTAAACCAACTCCGCCGCGAGCACATCATAATAGGGAGCAGTTCTCAAGCACGAATTGGATCCCTGGTAAATCAAAAAAATGTCAATCCACAAGCACTCTGAAGAGACAAGAAAGCGAATCAAAGCGAACTCAGAAGCCGCCAAGAGACGCCTTGCAAGATTGAACGAGGAATATCAGGTACGTGAGCAGGTGCGCCGCACCAAGATTAAGCCGGTGACAAAGCCAGAAAGTTTCGGGGCGGCTGTAGCAAGAATTGCGCGAGAAAACCAACTGAGTATATAAAGACTTCGTCACGTTGTGTAACTTGGCATCCTGCGATGCCGAATACAAGATGACCTCTTCCCGAATAAGAAGCAAATCCGAATATCAAGCCTGCTCCTATATATCGAAGAACACCCCTCTAGCTTTCCGCGAGAAGAGATCTCTGCATAGAACACCGGAATTTTCGAAGGTGCTGCCATGAGCGTGCACCTGGTGAATCCCAGCGATGCTTCGTTCGGAACCGCTGTAATCACGCCACGCTGGCTTTTCGTGTTAGCTGCAGCCACTCCGGAGTCCTTTGGAGATCCGATTCTTTGCGATGAAACTTTGCGCCATTGGGACCCGGCGAGCACCCGCGCAGGCGATGTGGTTGGCATTGGGATTCATACCGGCAATGCATTGCGCGGATATACAGTAGGCCGTCTCGCGCGTGAGCGTGGCGCCTGGGTAATCTTTGGCGGCGTCCACCCAACGCTCTATCCAGAAGAGGCATTCGAGCGCGGCGGCGCCCACGCCGTAGTTCGCGGAGACGGTGATCTCGCATGGGGAATAGCGCTCACCGATTGCGCCAATGGACGACTGAAGAAAATGTACGAAGGCGGTCGCGTTGAGGCAAGTCAGTTCAAAGCAGCGCGGTGGGACCTTCTGCCGCCCAACCGATACATGTGGGCTTCGGTGCAGACCGTTCGCGGCTGCCCCAAGCACTGCTCATTCTGCTCAGTCTGGCGAACCGATGGACAGCGACCTCGACAGCGTTCGACGGACGCCGTAGTGGATGAAATCGTCGATTTGCGGCGACGAGGATTCAGGTTCATAGCTCTTGCCGATGACAATTTCTATCCTGTCTCTCTTACCGATTTGAAACTTGCTGAGCAGCAGAACAACCAGACAAGAGTCTCGCAACTGCGAGCGATTCGTGAAGAGCGGTTCGAACTCATGGAGCGACTTTCTGAGCTTCCGGCAGCAGACATGAATTTCTTTACCCAGATCACGATGGAAGCCGCGGAAGATCCTCAATTCCTCATGGCCATGAAGCGGGCCAATATCAAGGGAGCGTTAGTCGGAGTCGAGGCGGTCACTCCAGAAGGACTGAAATCCGTTTACAAGGACTTTAATCAGTCTGGAGAAAACCTGGTTCGCCAACTGCAAACCTTTCGCGCCCAAGGAATACATGTTCTCGGCTCCTTCATTTTTGGATTACCAACCGACCGTAAGGACACATTCGACGCAACGCTTGAAGTGGCGCAACGCGCCAATTTGACGTTCGCGCAATTCGTGATGCTCACGCCGTTTCCAGGAACGGTTGACTTCGAGCGCTGGGAGAAAACCCAAGGAAAACAACTGCCGAATATCGGAGACGTTCCACTCACAAGGTATTGGCTGATTCCTCCTGAAATCAGACCCAAGATGTTCATGCCGCATCCAACGATGAGTTCGGATGAGCTGCGCCGGAGAACGCAGGAGGTCTGGGACCGCTTCTACAGCTTCGCTGCCATCTGGAAGCGATCGAGCTGCGCCACCTCTTTTAAGGCTCGGCTCATTCTAGTTTTCATCTCGAAACTCTACCGGCAAATGTATGCCAATACCGGCATAGCCACAGACAGCGCGCGAAGGAGCCGCGCAACCAAAGTGGCCACATGGCTGGCGAAACCCTGCCGGCGTCTATTTCAAGCGAAACCAATGCCGGAGTTGCGGCTCGGTACGACGAGAAAAACATCGGCGGCGGTAAACGGCTCTCTGACTTCAATCCTCAATCAACGCTCACACTAGCACGGCGGTTCCGCGCCAAATGGACAGACGTGCCTCGCAGCAACTCACTTGCTCTTTTATTTGGCTGTTCTCTTTTGCTCATCAGGACGCGTCGGGAGCGCATGTAATTAAGACACATGACTCCATATGGAACGATCGTGAATTCAAGAAATGAAGTCTCAGACAAGGCAAGCATCCGCCATCTGAGCCGGTTGCCAGAACTGGCCATTGCCATTTCGCAGTTTGATCTTCGTCAGGAAATACGATTGCTCCGTAAGGAAGAGTCGTGGCAGCGGGGCATAGGTCGCAGCTCGAGAACGCTTGTCAAGCAGCAGGACTTTCGCATCGTGTTAGTTCTAATGAAGGGCAAAACGAGTCTGACCGAGCATCAGGCGAACGCAAGAATCTCGATTCAAACGATCTCGGGACGCATCCGAGTACGGGTTCGGAATGAGAACCTGATCGAACTGCCGGTTGCGGGATTGCTCGCACTGGATTCGTCAATCCCATATGACATTGAGTCGATGAGAGAAAGCGCATTCCTGCTCACGATTTCATGGCCGAAGCAATATGCGACTGGAAACAGAGAAGACCCTTTTGGGGAATGATGATTGAAGCACGGGATATCGCCTCGACCGTTCGAATAGCCGGGCGCACAATTTTGAAGACTCGACAAAGATCACTCTTACATATCGCTATATGTGTGGTTGTTGCTCCGCTTTTGTTGCGTGCGCAGGAGATACGTCCCGTTTCTCCTGTGGGCCAGGCGGCCGCTAACGGTTCTTTACTTCTCTCTGAGGTCGTGGCAAATCTTGTAGCAAGGAATGCCGAACGAGCGAAGGCGTTGGAGAGCTATACAGGCCACCGCATTTATCAGTTGGATTACCACGGGTTTCCTGGAAACCTGCAGTCGCAGATGATCGTTAAGATCGTTTATCGAGCTCCTTCAACAAAGAAATTTACGATCATCTCCGAGAGCGGCTCCAAGCTCCTAATCAATCGAGTCTTACATAAGCTGTTAGAGAGTGAGGAGGAGGCGCTCAAGGCTAATAACCGCCAGGAAAGCGCGCTGAATGAGCTCAATTACGACTTCACCTTGATAGGAGTCGAGCGCACTGCAGAAAGATCTTGCTACGTTTTGGCTGTTCGTCCGAAGATCAACAATAAGTTTCTATATCGCGGAACCATTTGGGTAGATGCCACCGATTTCGCCGTCCGGCGAATCGAAGCTGAGCCTGCGAAAAACCCGTCTTTTTGGACAAAGAAACGCCAGGTAGTTCAGACATACGCTAAAGCTGGACGTTTCTGGATGCCATCCAATAACCACACTACCACCACAGTACGGTTTGGAGGTAAGGCAGTACTGAACATCGACTATGACGATTACGCCCTTAGCGAATCACATTTCGTTGCGGCAGACACTCAATGACTTGGTCTTTAGCAAAGGTGTTGGGGGAATTCGCAAAATGTTCAAGCAGACGAGGTCGAGTCCGAGGAAGCCTCGGCGCAAATGCGCCGCAAAGACTGAAGCCAGACACAAAGAGAGCGTCGACGATTTTCGCGTGCGCCGTGATGAAGAAATCCCAGACGAGCGCTATCTCGAAGTAGTCGAGGAGATGCTAAAACGGCGAGAGAACAACGGACGGGATCGGGACGAGCTATCGCGTTGGAATGATGACGGCGGGCTCAATCCCGCCGTTGTACCTCCCACCGACATCTAATGCCAATAGGATGTGGGCAACTTGATCACTTGTGCCGGCTCCGCGCCTGTTGGTTGCTCAACCTGTTCCAGCGCGTGCAGACCCATGCCAAGATCGGCAGCCGCTTGGGCCACGAATGCGTCGATGTAGTAGAAGCGAGCGTACTGGTCTCCCCAGCGAAGCTGGCGGTGTCGTGCCGCCTTTGCAACGGTCACATAAAAGAGGACACTCGGTCGAGGATTATCCCCAAGCTTCCATGCAGCGTTGCGAAAAGATTCGAGGAAGAGAGGGGTGCCTTCACCGTCCAATTCCTCTTTCTTAATTCCGATGAGCCAATAACTCACAGCCCGAGATTAGCACGTTCGACTCTGTGAGCTGTTTTGACCAGATCGCCTATGCAAGATTGTCCATAATCAGAATGAGTGAAGCTATGCAGGTATTTTGGGAGAAGATAGGGATTCTTGGTCCCGTTTACCGTTTAATGGGACGTGGCCTGAGTGATAGTGAGATCGCCTACGATCTTGATATCTCCGAAGTGCGAGTCCACGACTGCATAGATTGGATGCAGCATTTTCTGCACTGCAAAGATCGCAACGAAATAGCGCAGGAGGCTTCCCGCGCTCGAGCGATGTAGAAAGCGTTGAATCTTCTCAAGTAATCCGGTTGCGAATCTCGTGCGATTCTAAGTGTTCCAAGAAAGTAATAAATATGAGCATTAAGGTGCGCAGCACGCTGCGGCTTACAATAGCCACCATCATACTGGCCCAAGTTGCAGCCATTGCGCAGTTATCTCCTCATGATCAAAATCTCGCCGCTTGCAAGGATGGCTGGTCCTTGTGTGATCGAACAACTCTCTCAGCCACTGAGCTTGCCGATGTCGGCAGAGCACGTCATTACAAGAACATTGATGATTGCAGGAACGGGCTACCCTCGTGTGATCTGTCGCAACTCACTCCTCGCGAAGCAAATTCGGCAGCAGTTGCAGACTATCAACGTAATCTCTCGGACTGCATGCTTGGTTTGCAGTCTTGCGATCATTCGAAGCTAAATCGACGGGAAGCGACTAGAGTCTCCGCCGGCGAACTCGAGCGGAATCGCTCCGATTGTATGGACGATCTCGGTACCTGCGACACGGCGCGGCTTACGTCCACTCAAAGAAACCAGGTAATCCGCGCGGCGCAGCAGCGAAACTTGTCCAACTGCAAAAATGGCTGGGATCTCTGCGATTACTCTAAACTCACACCTTCAGAGTCCAGGCTGGCGCAAACATTCGAGCATCAGCGGAATCTCGACCACTGCCAAAATGGCTGGGGAGCTTGTGATCACTCGAAGTTGTCTCCGTTAGAACTGAAGCAAGTGCTCGCAGTGGAGCACGAGCGCAATTTGACCGATTGCAGAGAAGGCAACGGTTCATGCAACTTTAGCGACCTCACTAAAAGTGAGATGACCGCATTGGAAGCAAGAGATCACCTGCGAAATCTCAAGGCGTGCACTCTCGGGATCGGCTATTGCAACCGTTCTCTTCTAACCGAAGAGGAACTCCGGTCGATTCCTGCCTCAGCTCCGCCGAGAAAGTAATCGTGGGCTTAATCGGATGCCGACAGAAAACAGAGGCTGTTTGCTAAACGCAAAACAGGACGTAGGCAAGTTATCGAATGTGGTAGCCGCCAAGGTGCGCATCGGCGAAATGTTTATTGCTCTGCGGGCCGAAGGTTTCATCTCAGCGCACGTGGTGCGGTGTCCAGGTTGCGAGTGCAGCTATCGTATTTTCTACCGCTATCCCGAAGCTGGCCCATCAGCACGTGAGCGACAAACGAGGGCCGTATTTTTCGGTACCCGCATTGCCAAGTCACATCCAGACCACATCGAAGAGCTGATCCAAGCCGAAGAATAAAGGATCCTATGAGTGCAACACAAGGATTTCTAAATCAGAATCGGCACAATACGCTGTCGTGAAAAATGGGAAAGCCCCGTCACTGTTAACGGCTTCGGAACTTCGACAACTCTGCCAAACCATAGGTGAGCGATATGCCCATCTGATCGCCGAATTGGATAAGGCTGACGTAGTAGAGCTTTCGGTCGCCTATGGCAAAGTTCAGACCTTTACCTCCGATCGATTTGGACAGAGATCTGTAACATCATGGAGAAAATATGGAAATGTCAGCAATACGTGATGAACAACAAAAAGAAAGCCAAGCTAAGCCGCCTGTTAAGGATGTCAGTTCGGAAAGCGAGAACTTACCTGGATCTGCTGATCGAGGAAATAGCGGGCGCGCACTTCGTAAAAACCAGCATGCTGCACAAAAGCTTGCTAGAAAAAAGAGATTAAAGGCAGCACATCGCCGCAGGTTAAAAGCTTCCCACACGAAAGGATAGTTCTTAATCTCATGCAACGCACGTGACCTGAGGTGCGAATCGGTTTGGAAACCTAGTCGATCGAGACTTTTCTTAGCAATCTGAAGTCGTCGAGCATCTTCCCCACACCCAGCCCTACGCTGCAAAGGGGGTTATCTGCGATGAAAGCCGGAAGTCCGGTTTCTTCTCGAATCCGCTTATCCAGATTTTCCAGCAATGCCCCACCCCCGGCGAGAAGGATGCCGCGATCACTGACGTCTGCTGAAAGCTTAGGTGGAGTACGCTCTAACACGGCCCGAATTGCGTTCATAATGGTCGAAACGCATTCCGCCAGTGATTCTCGAATCTCGGCGTCGTCTACTGTGACTGCTTTGGGCACACCCTCAACGAGGTTGCGTCCTCTGATTTCCATCGTACGTGGCTTATCCGGCGGATAAGCTGTCCCAATCTCAATTTTTATTTGCTCGGTAGTGCGCTCACCGATGAGCAAGTTATATTTCCGCTTTACGTAGTTAGTGATAGCTTCATCCATTTGATTGCCGGCCATACGTAGCGACCGAGAATAGACGATACCGCCGAGCGATATCACTGCGATGTCAGTGGTACCGCCTCCGATGTCGACGACCATGTTGCCTCTAGGCTCGCTGATCTTTAATCCAGCCCCGATGGCGGCCGCCATAGCCTGTTCCACTAAGTGGACTTCTCTAGCGCCCGCACGATATGCAGAATCGGTAACAGCGCGCCTTTCCACTTGGCTGATTTCCGAAGGAACGGCGACAACCATGCGTGGGTGCAAATACAACTGGCGCTTGCATGCTTTGCGAATGAAGTAGCTCAGCATTCTTTCAGTGACCTTGAAGTCAGCGATTACGCCGTCCTTCATGGGCTTGATGGCTACGATGTTCGCCGGAGTGCGCCCCAGCATTTCCTTTGCTTCTTTGCCGACTGCTTCGACTTCGCCCGTATTCTTGTCGATTGCCACAATTGACGGCTCATTGACGACGATTCCTCTGCCGTGCACGTAGACGAGCGTGTTGGCGGTGCCGAGATCGATGGCAACATCATTAGCCAGAACTGTCGATAACGAAGGGATTCTTAAAAACCGCCATCCTGAATAGTGCCCATTAACTGACATCGTATGTTGCCCAGGATCGGAGTCGTCGATCTATGAACGGAAGACTAAGAGCTACGATCATTCAGATGAAGTGACGAAGGCGGACGGAAGACCGAGTCATGCGGCACACCGGATCGACTCCTCGCCACTTCTTCCATTCGCCAAAGAAATGCAAGCCAGGGATCCAGACACTTCAATCTTCCCATTCACGATGAGGGGATGTGGAAAGAGGCGGACTTCATGAAAGTTCTGGCGCGATTGAAGGACAAATTCCATGGTCAGTTATTGAGAGCACGGACATCCGTGGGAGAGTCTTCAACAACAGCAGTGAAGTGGCGAACAAACCAGCGCAGACAAGGTTGGCCATCAAATGTATGTTCCGGGACATAGCTACCGGAAACACGGGATTGAAAATTGCGCAAATCCCGAGGAAGACAGCCACCCAGATGTAGTTTTTCAATTGAATTGCCTGCCCGACGACTACCAGTGCTGCCACACATACGAAGAACGACAACAACTCTTGGTAATTCGGAGATTGCCAAAACAATGCAATGAGCAGTCCTACTACCGCGATTGCTTTTAAGATTGCTGTAAACATCAGAGACTCCTTGGTGTCTTCTGTTGTCAATTACATGCTTTTTAGAGATCGACGACTGTATAGAACGGCTCACTCTTGCTGGCGTCGTCTTGGCTCTTAACTGATCTGGGAAGAACCGCTTTGAGCGAACCAACCAGAGGAGAGGCGTACGCATTCAGGGAAAGAACTGAGAGGGCAGATTAGAAGGGGTGATGACAGAGGGAGAGACATTTTGGAACTTCCTTAGCTGCATCCGAAAGCGTTAGCGCTCGCCGGCGGCGATCTCGATGCGGTGTTTTTCTGGTCTGTCCCGACTGAAAATTGCAGTTCTCTCCCGGTTTCGCGCCACAGGTGGCACACGGGATCGCCAACATTTGCTTTCCGGACACTCGAACGCCGCCCATGCTTTAGGCATTCTGCCAAAGCAGAAGAACGAATACTGGTCAATTGTGCACACTCGGGACTTAGGTTCGAAAATGTACGGCCGACCAAGGTATTTTCCAGTCCGCACAGAGGTATCATCAGTTATGACTATGAATCAGAAATGCCCAGCTTGCAGGGGACGGAAAACAAACGGAAATGGTAGAACCTGCGAGGAATGCGGGGGTACGGGCGAGATCACGCCACGCTCAATCGAACGAGAAGAGCAGATGCACGTTCCATTTCGGCATCGCAATTCAGCGCAGGAGGCAAATTCTATGCGAAAACGCCTGATCACCCCAATTCGGAACGCCGTGCAGGCCGCGGAGCCCCGATGGTTAGAACTGGATAGAGCCGCGGCGGTCGAGGTCACTTCCGAGGATCCCCAGCATCCGATTGAAGGCGCATTGGTCAGGAACGACAAGCGTGGATGGCGTGCCTTGGAGCCCGGTACACAAACCGTACGGCTCATCTTCGATCGGCCACGAAATATAGAACGCATTCAACTAGCCTTCGACGAGAACGAGTCGGTTCGGACACAGGAGTTTGTCCTGCGATGGACGCCCAATACGGGACAGTTCCATGAGATCGTCCGCCAGCAGTGGAATTTTACCCCTCCAGCCACTGTGCATGAGGCTGAGACCTTCTCCGTCCAGCTTTCCGGAGTGAGTACGCTCGAACTTATCATCATTCCCGATATCGGCGGCGGACCGGCTCACGCCTCGCTGTCGCAACTGCGTTTAGCTTGAACCTTGAGTTTGTCTTCCGACGTTCGATCCGCCGAAGCTTTGCCTTACACCCAATAAGAAGACGAGTCTCGAAGTGGCGACCGTTCAAACGTGTGCCATCTCTTACGCTCCAGGGTTGCTTCGACTTATATACGGCGTTTCAGTTTGTTAGCTCCTATTGTCGTGCTCTGCGAGTGTGAGGTAAAGCGCTCTGTATGGCATGCAGCCAGTCAACTAGAGTAGGGGCACAGCCGGTAGGGCATTGCCGCGCGGGCCGCGATCACCGCCGTAAATCGTCAACCTACCATTCTCGGTTCAAGCAGAAAAGTCGTACACCAACGCGAATTCCCAATTGAGAGTATGATCGAAGTACATCGCACCTCTCCGCCACGCAAATTCTGTGACGGTCTTCTGCGAAGGTTTCGCGGAAACGTCCACTGGACCATTTCTCGTCCCTACCATCATGGCACCGGATTTCCCGCAATTGTGTCTTGCTCGAAACTATGGGTCCGCCTGTTAATGTCCCCGATTTCGGCGTGTTGTAGCAACACGACTAACAGGTTTGCGCTTCACGAACTTCGCAAATGTAGGAGGAAACGTGAGAGAAGAAAAGCCCAGATGTGAAACCTGTACCTACGATACCAGGTGCGATCCCATAAGCCCTGTGAGTAAGTGTTTGTATTGCGGAAACTACCCTCTGCCAAAGACTGCGCCGGAGACGGCGCGGAAACCAAAGTGAAATTCTCAAGTCGAAATACGGATGCCCCGGCGAAATTGAGCTAATCCATGGCAACACAAAAATGCAGCTGCGGACACCTCAAACGCGATCACACGATTGTGAAATCCAGCAGCTCGGGATCTTGCAAGATTTGCCTTTGCGATGCATACAAAGCGGCTGGCTCCAAGGTAGTCGAGCAGGTTCCCGTTGTGGCAAATAATCTAGGTTAGGCGACCGCAATGCAGAGGTGAGGTGTCAATGCTTGCACGGCACAAAAAAGCGCTCTCAGATATGAAGTCTGCGGAGAAGAAGCTGAAGGACGCTCGCATCAAATACGTTAAAACAAAACAAGCATTGGCAAAGGCGCAAAAAGGAGTTGCCGATGCCAAGGCCCGTCTGGCCACTGCGCAGGAACTCTGGGAATCTTGACCATAGCTAGACTCTTCACTTTCCCAAAATGAAATATGGCATCAAAGCGAACACTCAACAGTAAGTCTCCATTGGACACGGCAGAATCTCGCAAGATTCTGGCATCGATCAAGCGCGGTTTGCGGCGCGTGAAGCGCGACGTGCAGGCGCTTCAACCTGCGGCGAACCTTGAACCCGAGCAGCCCATCAGCTGGGAAGCAGAACAACACCCTGCTCAAGCCAATTCGATTTTTGTTTCGAATTTGGGAAAGGCATCATGACCATGCGAGGAACATTGACGCGCTTCAATCAAGACAGCGGAATTGGAAGAATCACCAGCGAGCAGGGAATGGACTTGCAGGTGCATAAGTCCTCCATCGACCCGAGTCGCTCACCGCTTTGTCAGGGACAGAGCGTGGAATTTCGGGTCTACTACGGTCCAAATGGTCCAATTGCCGAAAACGTTCATCGGCTGCGCTCATGGTTTCATATCTGAGTTCTCCTTTCCCACTTGTTTGCTCCGAGGTTCATTTTGACGAAGCCCCGCACAATCTTGCTGATCGACCGCGATCAGTCCACGCGTCGCCAGCGTGTAGTCATGTTGCTTACGCATGGGTATCTAGTGCAGTCCGCGGAAACTGTAGAAGACTTGAAGCTTCCATTTATCGGATCTCCGCCGGATCTGATCCTATTGCGGCTGAAGGAACCGCACGACCATCCGAAAAGCGACTATGCAGCGATCCGGAAGGCTTTGCCCAATCAGAGGATTGGAGTTATCTTCGACGATGGTCACGAGCTCTGTGAGGTTTTTGTAGATGGGGTCTTGGCGCGGCCGCGAGAAGAACTCGTGGACGACCTGATGGACGCTGTGAAATCGATGTTCGAAACAGGAACTATCGCGAAACACGCAATTCTTGGGAGTTGACCCATGCCTTTGTTTTCCTTCCGAATGAGAGATGGTAATTCCGTGATTATCTACGCACAAGATAGACGCGACGCGGAACAGATTTTGAGCAGAATGGGAATGCAAAGCACTGCGGCAAACATCCGCGAACTCACCCGGTTTGTCGCCAACTTCGCCCTCACCGATGATGGAGATCTACACGCGACCCTGCTCGATCGCGAAACTCTCAATGAGGTCTCGCCAGATTATCCTTTGCTTCAATCCGCGCGTGCACATTCTTATGCTGATTTCGGTACATCGAGCGCTGGAGATCCCCCAGAACCTAACCTGTTCAATGATTTGGTACGGCAGGATGCGCACAACTGGGATAAGCGCGATAAAGATCTCATCACTTATGCCGTGCAGAAAGAACGGGAACGTTTCTCGAATTGACTGCTTGATTTCATTGGAGCTTTAGACAAACTTCCCATAATCGCTGTTGCTTTGACAAAACAGGAAACGAAGTGTAGTCTCAAAAAAGAGTGAGCGTTTTCCCGTCCCTCGTTCAGATCTCCTGAACTAAGTCAGCCCATCTGAAGCTCTCCTTCTTAGCTAACTGTCATCGATTGGCAGAATCGAGCTCACCGATGCTCGCAAACTTTATGAAGCGGGGATCTATCATGGCCCTGCTGATTGCTGTATTTGTCTCTACGTCCCCGAAGATCGGACTGCTGCTTTGCGGAATCATATCTCTCGGAGCCTGGATTACCTGCGCCGAAGCCTTTCGATCTAGAGAATATGGCTGGTCAACCTCGTTCCTGGTGGTTGCATTAGCTTTCAGCGCTTTGTTCATGATGACGCTGCCACAGAGCTATACTCTCATCATCAATTTTCTCTGCCTGGGCCTCTTCGTAAGTTCTGTTGTTCATTCACGAGAACTCTTGACATCGCAAGTTGCCGCGAAGATATATCCGTAAAAGTTACAACATTAAAACTCCGGGAGATCTGACATGCACAACGGGAAGGATTCACAGGCGGCTAACGCAATCGACCGCATTTTAGAGTGCGCTCTTTATTTGAACTGGAAAGACTTCGCAGGCGGTTCGTCGCCAGTGGCAGTGCGGATGGAATATCGAACAGGATCCACACGGTGGTTGAAATGCCTGAAGCTTTGGTCATCCGCTTCGCGAGGACATTGGAAGTTAGTCTGCGAGTACTGGATGGAAGCGAATCCAACACAGCGGCAAGGAATCACGTTTAGTAAGAGTTACTCGTCCCCGGGATTCGCGCGCATGCTCGATGCAATTATGCAGCACCAGGGAGCGTTTGCGGTTACCAACCGGGAGCTACGCGACCGCGTAGTTTTGATTGCTTCGCCAGACGAAGCACAATGCGCCGTGGCCAGGCGCGAGATGACTGAGGCGTTGCAGCGCATTACCTCGCATCATGCTCCGGGGACGCTCAGCGTAGCAATCCGGTTCGCGGCGGATCATCCCGCCCACGCAACACCAAATTCTAGCCAGCGTATTAATTAGGAGAAAACAATGAAACTTTATGTCGGCAATCTTGCCTCCACTGTCACCGATGCTGAACTGCAAAAGCTGTTCGCTGTGCACGGATCTGTAAGCAGCGCCCAAGTAGTACGCGATCAGCACTCAGGCCAGCCGCGAGGCTTCGGATTTGTCGAAATGGAAGATGTCGAGGCAAAACGGGCAATGGAATTGCTGAATGGAAAAGACATGGAAGGAAAGCCTCTTACAGTAAATGAGGCTCGCCCAACCCGGCAACACTCTACAGCACGATCGCGCGGTGGATTTCAGAGGCGGAGCTACTAGGCTTTGTCAATTCTCTTCCGGCGCTTGAGGGCAAACGCGATCTTCAAAAGCCAGCGGGAGATGAATAATGTAGTGGAATCGCGGTAAACATGAAGGTCCGAAGGGCTATGGGCCATGAAAGATGTGCGGTCCTCGCTTTCTCGGACGAACTCGACGCATGGTTGCAAGCTCGACCTATGCGAAAGCAACTCCCAATCAGCGATACTGCAGGAAATGGCTCGTTGGCCAGGTTCAAGATCGCAGATTCCCATTTAAGATTTCGGATTGAAACGAAATTGAGTTGTTCAGTAAGGCCCCGGATGCTTTTTGCCTTCGCGATATGCGGAAGCAACGATGCTGAAATTCTGCGGCTTATGGTTTGCTGATTGCCCGAATGGTATGGCAGAGCCCTCGAAGCGCGCTCTGGGCCTCGGCGCGTTCGCTACGAATCCCAGCTCTGATGCGCGTTGCGTGTGATGAACAATGTTGGTCGATCGATCTCAGTAGTAGCCGAGCTAAACGAGAAATCTCATCAGCTACGTGGCGAGGCATCTTCTCGGCTTTGACCAGGTGCTGCGCGGCCTCAACCTCGGAAAGACGCTGCATCCCGAAATTGGAGTCGCTTCGTATCTAACCCGAAGTCACTGGAGAATTATGTTTCCGGGGGGGCGCTGTCTGTTCGGTACTGAACATATATGTTCCGCATTGAACGTGCCTGTTCGAGCTAAACATCAGGGGCGCCTACTCGCCGGGCTTGCCGTCGAGCAATCCGAGACGGCGATACTCATCACGCACGGTTGCGTAGCATTCGCACGCAGTATTCTCAAGACCTGCGCGATTTTCAATGGTTACGTGGCCGCGAGAGTAAGCGATGAGACCCGCTTTTTGCAGAGCGCCGGCCGCCAGCGTAACCGTCGTCCGCCGAGTGCCCAACATGATTGCCAGGAATTCATGGGTCAGCGGCATGCGGTCATAGTCGAGCCGATCGCGGCAGGTCAACAACCAACGAGCCAGTCGCTCTGGAAGATCATGAATGCGGATTACAAGCGGCGGACTGGGAAGTCATGGCCAGCAGTCCTTGAACCGATCTCTGCAAGCATAATTTCAATTCGCTTGAGCGCTCAGCCTGGGCACTCTCATCGGCGCCGGCGACAAGGCAAAGCATGCGTTTTTCGTGGAGGAAGGCATTTGTTCTCTCGTCGTCGAGATGAAGGAGTTTCATGCACGTTCAATTTGACAGGCGTGAGCTGCGGTTCCAGCCGCCTAAGTTCTTCCTTCGGCAAACACAAGAGAGTGCGGTTGGAGTACGAGCGTGTGCGAGGAGGTTTCATTTTGGGGCTGGCGGCTTCCCATTCGTAAGTCTGCTCAGTGTTGTATGGACAACATTACGGATGTTTTATGTGCAACAAGTATATGCTTTTCGCAAGCCTGCGTATGTTCGATACACAACATAAGGGGAGGGCTGCAGGCGGCATGGGAAATTCGGTTTCTAGTTTATGAGTGTGTGGCTGCGGTTCCAGGAATGGGCAGCTCAACCGAGCAGCGTGTTTAGGAACGGCGAATTGTGGAACTCGGTTACACGGCTACAACAATGATCATATACAGGCAATAGAACCGCTATCCGCGTCTGGTTCCGCGATTCGATTCGAGAACGTTTCGGAAGTGGCCGCGCACGATCCTATAGCAACTGCAACTCACTTGTTCCAGGCGTTTCCGATCGACGACGGCGACCCTGGCGCGGGTATAGTGGATCAGGCCTGACTCCTTTAACTTTAAGGCGGCCAGTGTGAGGTTCGCCCGGTTTACAGCCAGCATTTTTGCCAAAAACTCGTGCTTCAGTGGCAGTTCTTTGGCGCGCACACGATCCTGGCTGATGAGCAGCCAACGCGCCAGCCGCTCCTCAATGGTGTGGATACGGTTGCAGAGCGCTGTCTGAGACACTTGGGCTAACAGACTGCTTACGTATTTCAACAGAATTTTCTGAACTCTCGCATCCCGTTGAAACTCGGATTGCAGTGCCCTCACGCGTAACTTCGTCGCGCTGCCCGGTATTTGCGCGATGACTTGGTGCGGGCTTACGTCGCTACCTAAAATCCCAGGAACGCCAACAAAGCCTTCCGATCCGGTTACGCCGATTTCAACAAAGGTTGCTTCTGTGCTGCAGAGCAGGGAGAACATCGTATTTCTGTGAGGGAAATACACGAACTCAACCGCATCGCCGGGGTTAAAGAGAACATCTCCCGCCTCGAAATGTATCACTTCCATTTCTGATGAAAGCCGTTTCCGAACGCCTGAAGGAAGGGCGGCCAGCAGATGGTTCTGCCTTCGTTCCTTCTGCGGACCTGAGGCGCGTAGATACTTCTTTGCCATGAGCCTGCTGCGGAGGGCGAATGATCCCTGAAGGCAATTCGCTCTTTCAAATCATATTTATTTTCTTGTGCCTGCTCAGCCAAGAGCAAGCGCGAAGCTACGTGAGTCTCGAGGTCCCGCTTTGTCACCCATCAAATATTGGTTATGTTCGACATCGAACAGAGTGCTAGAATCCTCGTTAGACCTCCGCCTGTGAAGGAGGAGGGCTCACGTAATGCCACCATCGTCGCAGTCCCCCAACATCCTCTGCGTTGACGACGAACCCAACGCTCTCATTATCCGCAAGCTACTACTGCAGCGCGCCGGATACACCGTATTTGCGGCCCTCAACTGCGAAACCGCCCTCCAACTTTTCAAAGAGCACCACTTTGACCTCGTCGTCTCCGATCACTTCTTGTCAGGGGAGCGTGGAGCCATTCTGGCGCGCGAACTGAGGCTTTTCAGACCAACAATACCCATTGTGCTTTTGTCAGGATCGATCGAACCGCCAGAGCATAGCGAAGTTGCGGACGCGTTCATCGTTAAAGGCGATGATCCTTCATTACTTCTGGAACGCGTGGCATCTGTTCTCAAGACCGCTTCGCAATCTGACGATCCGGAAGCGCAATCGAGAAGCTTGTGCTCGCACATTTTGCACTTCCGGGACGGAGATCACGTTTGCTTTCCTTACGACAACGAATCGGAGCAAATGAAAGCCGTAGTCCAATGGATCCACGCAGGGTTGAGGCATGAGGAAAAGTGCAGATACTTCGCCGATGATAATAGCGTGGCTGAAGTGATGCATCACTTGGAAACCGCTGGTATGAATGTTCAACGCGAATGCAAACGGGGAGCATTGGCATTTGCGACGAAGCATGACACGTATCTGCGCAGCGGTCGTTTCGAGCCGAATGAGATGGTCGACCTGTTGCAGCAGGATGTTGCTGACTCTGCGAAGAACGGCTTCAGGAACTACCGAGTGAGTGGCGAGATGACCTGGGCTCTGGGAGTCGAGCCAGGGTGCGATCGCTTAATCGAATATGAGAATAAGCTGGATCGTCTTTTCAACGAGACTCGTGCGCTGTGTCTGTGCCAGTATTCGCGAAATCGCTTTTCCTCATCTTTGCTGACGGAGGTCGCCGCGGTGCACCATCTCGGGCTCAGCAAAAGCAAAAACAGTGATCGATGGAACTTGAGGGTTCGCAGGAATCAGTTCTATGCCGACATGGTTGAAGATCGTGAACCCCAGCAGTTTCAATACTGTTTTCAGCGTGACGGATCGCGCGATGTGATCGAGCTCGGCACCGGCAGTGGGCTCAAAGAGACTCGGAGAGCAATTGAAGCTCGCCTGAGAGCCATTGCCGCGCAAAATTAGATCGCTTTCGCGGTCAGGATGAGTTCGCCTCGCTAACATTGCTGTCGCCCGTTGGGCCTTTCTGGGTACCAACCGCGTTCGCGAGGCATCATCTCGTCGCAAAAGCGGAAAAGCCGATCTGACTTTGCGCTCAAACTCACGAGCGTGTTTTTATCATCCATCCAACTGGCGCGTGAGAACTCTGCTTCTGATCGCGCACTCTCTTATGTTCTTTGTCGAACATAAGAGTTAAACTGACATCAGAACGGAAAGAGTAGATCAGAACGACAAAGCTTCCGCGCCGCGTGACCTGAAAGGGACGAGCGCCGCCGAAAGCGTCTCCAAACCGAACAGCGCGGCCAGCTCGCCTGTTCGGACGTGCCTCCGGTCTCGCTTTAGCCTCAGTGCTACCGAACGTCGCCGGAGGCTTTCTCTTTCAGTCGGTGCGTGCGCCGGCACAGGTCTCCGCCCTCGCAGCCAAAAAGCTCCTCGCCAGAAATGTCAGCAATCTCCGATTGCCAAATTATGACCGCTAGCCTAGTTCATCCCTGGCAAGAAATCGCGATTACAGCCACAAAGCTCCAAAATTTGGGCTGCGGGTCGCGACGGGGAAGTAATCATTGGCCCGCTGCCCACATCTTGACGCGTTAATGCTTCCCGGCTATTCCTGTGGAAGAATTTCCCCTAACGGCCCGGAACGGGCTTGAGCCAAGGACTTTAAGGATAGTTCACTGTCGCAGGAGTGCGTAGGCTACAACCGTGGCGCCCTTACGTCTACTCGATCCGAGGCGGTCCGAAGAGCTTGGTGACAGCCGAGAGCAACGTTTGGGGATCGTTGCCGTTGACCACGTAGTCGGCGCACTTGGGCACATGGCCATCGCTCGCCGAATCCGTAACGACGGCGAAGAGGGGACGATTGGGATGTCGCTCCTTCAAAGATTCGCAGATCTCAGATGACAGGGCGTCTCCAGGCGGGCAATCAATCACGTAAGCATCGACTTCGAACTTCTCCGCCGTCTCATCCAGCTCCTCGGCGCTCAGTGCGGTAAGCACGTTGAACTTGCCGACTTCAAGCACAAGTTTGCGATTGGAGATGCTTGCTTGCGTTGGCAGATCGAGGACCAGCAGAACTCGTCGAACGTGCCGATGGTTCTTCATTGGAGAGCGATTGAGCCACTGATCCAGCTCATCGGAAAACGCCATCACCGAGCTGCGGTCCTTTCCGGCTGGGCGCCGAACCGGGAGACCAAGTTGGGACTCGTACCGCTGCAGCGTGCGCACTCCACGACCGATGTAACTGGCGATTTCTTTCCAACCCGAGAGAATCCTTCGATTTCGCGGAGCGCCGTCGTTCGCGGCAGATCCTTTCGCTGGTGCAGACTCGTCTAAGATAGGAGGGCGTGCAGATCTCATAACAGTTCTCTGGCTGCTCGCAAGAGACCGTTGCCAAGAAACATTTGCAAGGTACTGAAAGTATACGCTGCGTCCCGTCCGGACTGCGTTTCTCTATCGTCGTCTTGCTGCTCCAGAGTAGCCAGTTGTCACTGTTCTGTCTAACCACTCATGTGCGTTCTTTCGATGCACTGAGACAACGTGCTTAAGAACATCTCACAAAAATGTCCAACAAAAGCACCAAGAGGTTAGGTGTAAGAACTGCGCATGGGCATTCTCTCTATAGATGGAGTCGATTCGGACTGGGGTGACGAGGTGGATTGGGTATGCTGCGCGTTGTGAGTTTTGGTTTTACTTGCAGTCGAGAGACTCAGACTCGAACTCGGCACACAATCTACATTGAGGACGCGGATCAGGCTGTCTCGCGTCTTCGGCAAAACGGGAGGAACGGCGAATCGGGCGATCGGGTCAAGGTCGCTGTTCCCGGCCCGTGGGTCTTTGCCCTCGACTCGGGCTTAAGTTACAACAAAAGCAGCGGAGCTGCTGGTTCGCGGCATCCCACTAGGGGTTTGAAGCACTGCAGGCTTGATTGTTGAATTGATAGAAATGCGAGGAGCGCGTGAGTTCTTCCGGCGTACGCAAAAAAGCAAAAAAGGAGTCGACCGGGAAGGCTGCAGGTAAGCCGCCGGATGCCCCCGCGTCGCCTGCGAAGCTAATCGAGGAGCTCGAGCGTGCCCTCCGGGAGAGCGAACAACGCTTCAAGGTGATTACCGAGGCCATGCCCGTCATGGTTTGGATGTCGGGAACGGATAAGCTTTGCACGTACTTCAATAAGAGCTGGCTGGATTTCGTCGGCCGTACGCTAGAGCAGGAATTGGGCAACGCCTGGGCGGAAAACGTGCACCCAGATGACTTCGAACGATGTCTGCAAATCTATGTAAGTTCCTTTGATGCGCGTCAGCCATTTGAAATGCACTACCGGTTGCGGCATCACACCGGCGAATTTCGCTGGATTCTCGATCATGGCGTTCCCCGATATGCCCTGGACGGAACCTTCGAGGGCTATGTGGGCGGGTGTTTGGACATCCACGAGCAAAAGGAAGCGGCGGAAAAGATCAAAGCTGCTTTTCTGGTTTCACAGCGGCTGGCAGCCATCGTCGAGTCGTCGAACGATGCCATTGTGAGCAAAGACCTGAATGGGATCGTAACCAGTTGGAATCCAGCCGCAGAGAAAATTTTTGGCTATAAGTCGGAAGAGATAATTGGACATTCCATCCGTAAGGTGGTTCCTCCAGAACTCCAGGATGACGAAGACCGCATCCTCGCATGTATTGGAGGAGGCGAACGCATCGAGCACTTCCAGACGGTACGGCTAACCAAGAGCGGCAAACGGATCGACGTTTCTCTGACCATCTCGCCGCTGAAAGACGACGCGGGGCGCATTGTCGGAGCTGCGAAAATCGCACGCGACATTACAGAACAGAAGAAGGCTGAGCATGTGTTACGAACCGCTGAGAAGCTAGCGTCAGTTGGAAAGCTGGCCGCGACTGTCGCTCACGAAGTCAACAATCCGCTGGAAGCTGTCACCAACCTTGTTTATCTCGCAAAAGAGCTCGCTGTTCGCGAAGAGGTGCGCCAGTTTCTTGCCGATGCAGAACGAGAGCTGGACCGCGTCGCGCATATCACTAAGCAGACGCTTGGTTTTTATCGCGACAGCACGAAGCCGAGCGTAGTAAGGATCAGCGAACTGCTGAATCCGCTCATTGCCGTATTTGGATCTCGCAGTCGCAACAAAGAAGTCGAAATTCGTCCGGAAATTTTCGACGACCCTGAGATTTCCGCGGTTGCAGGTGAAATCCGGCAGCTCATTGCGAACCTTGTGAGCAACAGTATGGACGCAGTACATCGTGGCGGGCAGATTCGCATTCGAGTCTCTGGACACGGTGATCACAGCGCCAAGCCGTTGGCTGGCGTGCGGATCACCATCGCCGATTCCGGTCCAGGCATTTCCACAGAAGATCGCCAGCATCTTTTCGAACCCTTCTTCTCGACCAAGAAAGATGTCGGCACCGGTTTGGGCCTGTGGGTCTGCAAGACCATCGTGGACAAACATCGTGGATCGATTCGAGTGAAGAGCAGCACGGAGCCCGGCAGGAGCTGGACAGTGTTTTCTGTGTTTCTGCCGTCGCTTCCGGCCGAAGCTTCGGAAGACGCCCTTAAGCGGGCAGTGTGAACACTAGACATATGTGTCTTCGTTCTAGGTGCTAGGCTCGTCTAGATGTTTGTTGGGCTCATCAGCTGGCGGCCGCTTCTGAACGTGCTAGCTGGTCCGAAAAGCTGGCCATCGTCTGCTTGAGTTGCGAGTCCACTTCATCCGCGATGGTCATTACATCCGTCAGCACGAGGGACAAATCCAAAGCACTCAGGTTAGTGCGCAGGGTTTTGAAGATGCAGACCTGAAGGATCCGTGACTCCTCCACGAGCATTGCCGCAGTGTAGCCCTGTTGGCTGCGCACTCTTCCATGAGCAACAGCAGCCAGAGAGACCTTTGCCTTACCTTCATCCACATGGGGCGCTCGCAGCCTGCGAACAAGTTCGTTGAGTAAAGTGGGTAGATGGCCGGTTCGTCCTTGTTCACTAAGCTTGATACTTACTAGATCTTTGCTGCCGTTCACGCGAGCCAGCCAGTCCGAGATGGTCTTGGACGAGTGACGCTCCAACACGGTGGCCACCGGTTCAGGGGGCTTCATGTCCCGGTGCTTCGGTTCCCGGAGCCTGTTCTTCAGCAACGTGACGATGTGTTCAGGTGCGACCGGAGTCACAAGAATCTCATCGGCTTGAGGAAGAAGCGCCGATATCGACTCCCTCAATGCGGGATAGTGACTCATGATCATCGTGATGGCATCTGGATGAAAGTGCCGCATTGCGTTTACCAATGTGAATCCATCACCGGGTGCAGGAATGTGAAGATCGCAAACCAGGGCGGAGAACTTCTTGGCCGTGAGAAGAATTACGGCTTGCTTGACCGTGGAAGTCGCAATTACTTCGAAGCCGTTCCTTGTGAAAGCATTGTAGAGAGCACTTGATCCCGGCGAGTCCACTTGAACCAAAAGGATTCTAGGTGGAGCGGTCTTCTGAGCTGGGAGGCGGGGGAGTGTTGAAAGTTTCACATGTCGGCTTCCTTTGCGCCGAAGTCTAAATGTAGGCTTTTCATAAATGGGAATCTGAGCAAAAATGAGCAACTCTGCAATTTCGAAATCAGCTAAGCCGCGATTCGGAGTTTCAGTGCAGCCAACAGATTTGAAACGTCCCGCAGTATCATTAGCAAGCGCGACGCCAGGCAATCGCAACGGGCTTTGCTGACATTCGACGGCTGCATCTGCAGGTATTCTTCCCGTGCATCGCGCAGACCGATGGCCACACGGTTGGGAAGCAGGCCTTCGTGCTGCAGGATGGAAGAAATGCACTTCAGATAGGAGCTGCTTAGCACTTCGGTGGACGGCACCGCCCCGCAGTTTATAGGTTGAGATACCTTAGACAACTGTTCCACCGCATATTCGAGTGCAACGGTGCAATCCCAATCCCAGGATCCACGATGATGTACAGTTTGGGCCACCACTCAATTCCAGACCCAGGAATTCTTGAATTCACCTTCTAGCCAGGCAGCGACTTCCGTGTGAAGGCGAAAATGCCAGCGTATTTCGTCATCTGTAAGAATGCGCCAGGTTCCTGTACCAATTCGGAACTCGACCGAAGCATCCACGATGCGATATTCGTTTCCTGACGCAACGCTATTAGCATCGATTATGAATCGCGGGATTTTGTCTGTGAGAATGCTCTGGCCCATGCCTGGTTGGATGCCATTGACTTAAAGCGGGCGCGAGCCACGCCGCAAATGTGCAAATCCTGAGGCGGTCAATATTGAACAGACAAAATCTCTCGTTCTTCTCCCACTGGAAACATGAGTGGACTAAAAGCAAGCTTGCTGCGCTGCTGAGAATTACTCCTTAGTAACGCGTGACGTGCGCGCGTTCATGCTGCGACGCGGGCGCTCTCTTCGGCGCTGTAGCTTCGCATCGTTTGGGCTAACTGTGAGTCGACTTCGTCGGCGATGCACATCACATCCATCAAGACAAGACTGAAATCGATGCTGGTCAAATGACTTTGAAGCGTTTGAAAGATGCTTACCTGAAGCATCCTCGATTCCTCGACGAGCATGGCTGCTGAGTAGCCCTGCGAGTGCCGCAATTTTCCGTGCTGCCATGCAGAATCGGATTCTTCGTTGCTTGCGCCGAGATTTTGCCTTTTGCGCAAACGCGAAACCAGATCGCGCAGCAATTGAGGGAGATGCCCGGTACGTTCCTCAAAGCTCATGGAGATTCGAGTGAGATCTTCGTCATGTTGCACGCGGAGTAACCAGTCCTGTATGGTTGCGCCGCATTCGCGCTCAAGTATCGTCGCGACGCTTTCTAAAACTTTCGTCTCGGAGCGATTGCCGGTTGCCAACCTCTTGGTGATCAATTCAATAAGAGCTGGAATGCCGACCGGCTTTACCAATATTTCATCGGCTTGGACGAGGATCGCTGACAGAGCCTCCTTCATTTCCGGATAGCCGCTGAAGACTATTGTCAGGGCTTCCGCATTCGCATGCCGCATGGCGCTGACGACGGTCAGCCCGTCGCCTCGGCCGGGCATATGCAGGTCGCACAGCAGCACACCGAATTTCTCCGCTGCGATGCGACTGAGCGCCTCATTGACGCTCGATGCCGAAATTACCTCGAAATTGTTGAGTTCCAGGATCGTTTGCATCGTGGAGCGGACAAGGTCGTTATCGTCTACGAGTAAAACTCTGGCTAGCGACATCAGGCGTAAGTACTCCTGAAGTTCAGTGTGCAGGAGATTTCGTTGTGAATCTGAGCAACCTTGAACACCCACGACGAACCGGCTCCAGCTTTGAAGAGGCGCTGCAGATTTGTCGAAAAAACGGCTTGGGCTTCTTACATGTGTTGACCTTCCACTCCCGAAAGGAGCACGGCGGAAAGTTTCCAAACGAGGCAAAGAAGCTGTGATCGCAATCTTGCAGGAAGGAGATTTCTTTGGCAACAGCTGCCTTGTCGGCTCAGCCTTTGCGGATTTCCACCGCCAGTGCTCTGCGGAGGACCACCGTTACGCAAAGATGATGGTGGACTTGCTCCACAAGGACCAGAGTTTGCGGAGATGTTCATTGCCTATCTGCTCTCCCGCAACATTCGCATTGAAGAAGACTTGGTAAACCCGTTGTCTAATTCTAGTGAGAGCGGCTCGCACGCCTGCTTCTCATCCTTGCCAACTATGGGAAGGATTTAAAGCCGGAGACTGTTGTCCCAAAGATGAGCCAGGAGACTCTCGCCGAAATGGTCGCTACTACTCGGTCACGAGTCAGCTACTTCATGACCAAGTTCAGGAAGATGGGTTTCATTCACTACAATGGCAGTCTGCACGCGCACACTGCGCTGCTCACGGTGGTCCTTCGCGACTAAGTTTCTGCCTTCTGCGAGCCCCCGGCCTTGCAATGGTTGCCTGAATCGCTTATGTGCCTTCCAAGCTCGTGATGGCAGCGGGTCCGCCTGCAATCCAGGAATTCCTGTTTTGGTTCTTTTTCCTCTTTTGACTGCCGTCCAGTTCCGCCAACTCTGCTTTGCGGCGGAGAAGAAGACGATGGGCCTCTAGCCGCGCTGTTTCGATCCGCAGTGCTTCAGCTCTGGCATCCCGAGCCATTTCATCCAATAGTTTTGAGATTTTCACAATATCTAGAAAGTATTCTTTCTGCTCATCCAAGTATGAGCAATGGTGCACATCTCGCCCGATCAGCCAAACCGAAAACCAACAGCAAAGGCCAGAACCGGCTATCACCTCGCAAGGATATTCGGTGCAGTTTCGAGGTTCGCGCGCCAGTTGCTCTCCATGTGTCAGATCAGAACCGAATCGGCCTGAGCTTCTAGTTGCGAGTCTTGCTCCTGGTCCAACGCACGAAGCATGTGCTGCGCACAGAAGAAGATCAGCCGGAATGCAAGCCCGTTGGCTCTTTTGCATTTTTTCACAATACATTAAGTCCGCGGAGGCTGGGTTCGGGCCTGTGAGAAGATGATATCCACTTCACCAGCAATTGAATGGGTCGTTCGAAGAAAAGTGGGCTTGTGCGGTGCCCGGTCTGCCGTGGCACTGGCCGCGTGGACGGAAAGAAAGTGTGTTCTTTATGCGAAGGCGCGGGAGAAATAGCCCAGGCGCCGCGCAAGAAGAAAGATCCTCAGAATTGAAGCTAGTCCGCAGCTCTGGTCATCTTGTGTGCCAAAGAATTATCGTCGAATGCTGCATCTTCGGGTATCTTGCTGGCCTCCTAATAAACACCTTGAATTACCTGCCTACCCTTCGTTTGTTCTTTGACGATGGGGTGTGCAATGACTACCGTCTGCGGGAGCGCCGCGTCGAGTTCCGCATCAATGAAGGCCCGTGGCGAATCCTCGATGATTCGGATGTTGCGATGCACTACCGCTTCAACACCGAAGTAGCGCATTGGCTGCACAGCCATTTGCAGCCGGTCAATACGAACGTCAGCTAATTCCATGCTTTCAGGATCCTACCGGCAGGCCAGAGAGCAGCAAAGCACCGTCGAGCACATGCCGACTAACAGCCGGTTCACCGTGCATGGACGCCCGGGAACCTTAGGAACCTCAAGCGTATTCTCGTCTCATTCCCGAATCGGAAGGGCAATAGCCGCTAACATGCGTTCTTAGGTTTCCGCGGGAGCGCTTCAATGGACTTCAGGAAATCTTCGGCGCGTTTGGACTCGTGCGCGTATACATTTCGCTCGACCAGTTCGGGAGCTCCATCTCGGTGCAATTCATAGTTGCCTCAAAGCTTCCTTCCTGCGAAATACACCTTCGAATCCCACGAACGTTCTGGCTTTGGTCCATTGTGGGGACCGGCGCAGAGTATCTTTCAGAGAACAATTGCCGCTTTGTGGGCTTTTGTTGGGACGGTATCGGGGCTTTTACTATCGCGCATGGATTTCACGCGTTTCGAAATCTCCTCGCGCAATGTGTGGCTGTCCGCTATGAGTCGTTTGGAATTTTGAATCAGGGCGGTTGACTCCCTTACGAGTCGCCGCGATTCGGAAACCAATCCATTGGAGAGGTTCTTCCGCATTTTCCACGGCCTTTCTGGCTGCGCAGAAAACTGTCGCCGATGGCGGAAGAATGCGAAGTTGCTCACTATTATAGCTCTTAATTCCTTCCATCCAAGAAAGCAGTAGGGCACATGGAGCATACGGCATCATTGAGATGGCCGGGCTGACGCCGACATGGGCAAGGAGGAACGTGGAATCGAGCAGATGCAACGCGGCCTCGCATTGCAGGAATCGATGGGATCGAGGCTGCGTCTGCTATTGCGTTTGTTACATCCGTTTTAGAGGCTGTGTGTGGTGATCGCGGTGAATGTCGGCTGACATTCACCGCCAAAGGCATCGCGTTGCGACGCCTTTAACCATTCCATTTACGGCCAGTCCTCGGGGACAAGTAAACGAGGACAGGTTTGGGGACATGGGACCTGTCCCCAATTTCATGTTGAGGCAAAGCAAGAACGTGACGTACGCGAGCCCGACGGCTCGCCTCCAACGCGCGATTGCACACTTCTGAAAAATCTGCGCCTGAGCGGGCACTGACTACATCTGTTCCGCTTGAGGTCATGTCTGCCTTGGGAATCGAACGGTTTCAGGTCCACGTCGCCGACTCTGTGCTCGAGGAAATATCGCGGCACATCCATCCGGCGTCCTCGTTGCTGCGCCGACTGCCGAGGAGTTTATAAAGCACCTCATCGAGAACGTGGTTCTTAATCTAAGCTAGACAGACTGCAGGTTTTGCTACTGTTTCAGGAGCTCAGGATGGGTCTTTTGCAACCATAAGAGAACTCCAGTCTGCAGTTCGGACGCTGTCCTGATCGCCAATTCCAATTCCTGGTTTGAGACATTGCCCGCCGCGTCGTAGCTTGTCGCGTTCCGTTTCTTTGAGAGAACCTTCATCCTTTGGACCAGCTTCTCATCGGCCTTAATGGTGAATTCGAGAGACTCGATACTTTTCAAGTGATGTCCAGTTTGAGCCGAGGTGCGATACCCAGAGGCTCGTAGTGCGATTATGGCGGCCGTTCGAGCCGCATTGAGCCGCTTCGAATCGTCTATCCTGCGAGACCGCGGCGACGCTTGCGTCCTTCAAGTCACGATCAACGATCGCAAGCAGGTTCTTAATCTCATCGCGACTTGTCGGTTCCGTTTTGAGCCAGCCGAATTCCGCCCACTTTTCTAAGCTCATCTTCGTCTCCGATCAGGAATATCTTCTCGCCGCGTAACACCGAGTACAGGAAATGATTTCCGCTTGCGAGCTTCGTCTGTAAGCGTCCGGGCGAGGCCCTCTTGACGCCATGAATAAGTATGGTTTAGGTGTCCACGTAAATAAGTGGACACCTATTAAGAGACGGTCTCGGTTGTGAGCAGGGACTCTGATTTGCGGGGACAGT